>VOFG01000109.1_pt1 | contig 54000 bp, 81 predicted proteins | sample 5384171 | NCBI WGS metagenome assembly VOFG01 (sample SAMN12384726, study PRJNA508395) | human gut metagenome | isolation source: healthy gut F | host: Homo sapiens
GATTATATAGAGCAAAAAACAAGAGGCAAATATGTTTTGACGGATAAAGCAGAGAACATAATTGAAACAATAGAAACATTACAGTAGTTACAGATAAGGAGCAATATATGCCTACATTAGGTGGATAGGAAAAGACAAAGTAATTAATCATCATAAAAAGATGTTCCGTATAAAGTACTTGAAAGAAAGTATAGTTTTGATGAGAGTGGTATGCACAAAGAGGATATTCACAGTAATAACATGATAATAATTCATGGTGACAATCTTGAAGCCTTGAAGTCGCTTCTTCCACAGCATGAAGGAAAAAATCAAATGTATATACATAGATCCACCTTACAATACCGGAAACGAAGGATGGATATATAACGATAACGTAAAATGATCCCAAGATAAGGAAGTGGCTCCTGGGAAGTCGTTGGTAAAAGAAGGAGAGGATTTATCAGGCATGATAAATGGCTATGTATGATGTATCAAGACTTGTGCTACAAAAATTATTGGCAGATGATGGGGGCTATTTTTCATCAGTATTGATGATAATGAAGTATACAATTTGAAATTAATTTGTGATGAAATTTTTTTTCACAGAGCAATTTCTTGGGCGATGTTATATGGCAACATAGCGTTCAATCAAATGGATATGGTGGCAAATTTGTTTCTCAATTCAATCATACAATTGTATATTCAAAAACAAACGAATTTGTTCTAAAAAACTTACCGCGTACTGAAAAAGATAATAAGTTATACAAGAATCCTGATAATGATCCTAGAGGTAAATGGAGAGCAGGATATTGTGTGAATGGATTATATCGTCCCAATTTGAAATATGACATTATTACACCTAATGGAAACATTATAGAATCGCCAGAAAAGGGGTGGAGATGGAGTAAGGAAACATTGGAAAAAAAAAGATACAAGAAGGTGAAATAATATACAACGCTGATGAAACAGCAATAATTCATAAACTTTATTTAAATGACTTAGAGTAGCAAGGTGCCGGAGAATATATGGACTAAAGGCGATTCAGCCCGGCAGGCAACAACATTTGGCGGTGTTTTGAATATGAATTATTCAAGATAAATCAATTATTTTAGAGTACAACAGCTCATGCTGTTTGAATATGGTCAATAGAAAATTTATTCTTTGTAGAAATGGGGGATTATGCAGACACAATTACTGCGGGCGTGTGAAACGAGTAATAAATGGTTATGGGGAAGGAAAAAGAACGCAGTAGAAGGAACAGGTGGAAACTTTTTTCATACTATGAGTTAGGAAATTCATTATTTTGCAAGATGGAACGATAAATGATGAGGTAGATATAACTGAAGTCAGAAAATATGTCTGGTATACGGAGACAAATGGCAATGAGTATAAAGAAGATATACAGGAAAAAAGTATTTTCTTGGTTCGTATAATGAAACAGCCTATTATTTTTATTATGAAAAGATAGGGCAACAATACTTGATTACGAATTTTTTGACAAGTGTACATAAGAAAGAACAGGCATATGTTATATATGCAGATTCCTGTGTATTGTCAGATAGTGATTTTTACAAAAATGGAATATCACATTTAAGAAAATACCAAGAGATATTGAACATATCTAGAAAGGAATGAGATATGGAATTAAAAAATATCAGTTACAGGTAATAAAGGATTTAGACAGATTTTTAGAATTGCTGATAGAAAAGCAGAATATAAGTAAAGCCTATAATGCTTTGTGGAATGAAAAAAGGAATTAATGTTGGAATAGACGGCATGCCACCATATAATCCTGAACTAGCAGGTGTTCCTCAGGTTTGCTTTAAAGTTCCAACGGGAGGAGGAAAGACTTTTCTGGCAGCAAATTCACTCAAACCGATATTTGCTTCTATGCCACATATACATCCTAAGGCAGTAGTATGGTTTGTACCTTCAGATGCTATCTTGTCACAGACATATAAGACATTAACAGATAAGAATCATGCATATAGAAAGAAGATAGATGTTGATTTTGGAAAAAAAGTAGAAGTTTACTCAAAGCAACAGCTCCTGAATGGACAGAATTTTAATCCAACATCAGTAAGTGACAATTTGTCTATTTTTGTATTAAGTTACGATTCATTTAGGACAAGTAAAAAAGACGGAAGAAAAAGCATATCAGGAAAATGGTAGTTTATTACCATTTGTAAAAGATTTAAACAGGATAGCAGTAATTTATTAGAAGATACAGATGAAACTGCTTTAATTCAGGTTATTCGCAAAACTGAATCCTGTTGTTATTGTTGACGAGAGCCACCATGCAACGAGCAAACTTAGTAAGGAAATGTTACAGAATTTTAATCCGTCATTTGTACTTGATCTAACGGCAACACCGAAGAGGGGAAGTAATATAATTTCATTTGTAGATGCCAGACAGTTAAAAGCGGGAAAACATGGTAAAGTTACCTGTAATTGTATACAACAGAAAATCACAGGAAGATGTTTTTATATCTGCTGTATCATTAAGAAGAAAGCTGGAATTAGAGGCAGTTCAGGGACAAAAAAATAGTGGTAAATATATTCGCCCTATTGTATTGTTTCAGGCACAGCCCAGAAACAATGATGACAGTACAACATATGAGAAGATTAAGCATACTTTAATGGAGATGGGAATACCAGAGTCTGAAATTGCAATAAAAACAGCGAATAAGGATGAACTAAAGAATATAGATTTGAGTAGTTTGGATTGCAATATTAGATATATTATAACAATTAATGCATTGAAAGAAGGTTGGGATTGTCCTTTTGCATATATACTAGCTACAGTTGCAAATAGAACATCAGTATAGATGTGGAGCAGATATTAGGTAGAATTTTAAGATTACCTAATACAAAAAAAAGAATGAAAGCGAAGTCTTAAAATCTTTCATATGTAATTACATCATCAAATGCATTTTATGCAACTCTTGATAAGGTAGTAGTTGGACTTAATGCAAAGTTAGGATTTACCAGAAAGATTATAGAGTAGATGACTCAGAAGATGTAGTTGATGAACAGCAGACAACACAAGAAGTTAATAGTCAAACAGAACTGTTACTTGACAATATTCAAGTTGGTAATAATGAGGATATGAACTTGATGGATTAAATGATGAATTAATGAAGATGCAGTTGGAAAATTGGAGAATGAATCTGCTGAAACAGGAAAAAGAAGATAGTTCAGTATCATCTAATACGAGGAAAATTTATATGCAGGATTTTCTTTATTGGATAAAGATACAGTTATAGATTTTGATAGTGTGGATTCTGAAATAGCCCGTATAGATATTGATGATTCTGATGCAATGCCTAAAGCATGGAAATTGCAGGGGTTCGACAATCAAAATGTGAAAAAGTGGTTTGATGAACAGCCATCAGATAGAAAAAATACGTTTGTGCAAGGATATGATAATAAAGAAATTATCAAAGAATAATGCGGTAAATGATAGAGATTTGGATATATATGTAGACAGAATTATTCAGAACCTAACTGAGGATCAATTAACAGATATGGAACAGACCCAGGTATCTATGCTTTGAAAATTAATAAAAAAGTAAATTCCCTTTTGAATGAATATGCAAAGAAAAATGTTTTATGAGTGGGTTGAACAAGACAAAATTTTTGTATGCCATCATATAAATTACCAAGAGAGATATCACCGACAAATACTATTGCATCGATTCCAAAATCTTTGTATAGCGAAGAAGAAAACTTTGATACAGAATATGAAAGAAAGGTTGTTATGGAATTATCTTCTTTGAACAATGTAAGATGGTGGCATAGAAATATAGCAAGAAAAGGATTTTCAATCAATGGTGCAATAAACGCATATCCAGATTTAATGGTAAAAACAGAAAGTGGCAAACTGCTTCTGATAGAAACAAAAGGAGACCAACTTGAAAATTTAGAGTCCAAAGAAAAAGCAGAAATGGGGCAAAATGGGCTGAAATGGCTGGAAGAATGTACAAGTATTATATGGTGTTTGAAACAAAGAATCCTGGATATAATGGTGCTTATTCATATGAAGAGTTTATGAGGATTGTTAAGGAGTTATAGCAAAATAGGTAAAAAGTATGAATGTTGTAAAAGCAAAGTTAAGTCATAAAGCATTTATTATCCAATCTATACAACCATTTTCTTTTGAATATATTAACACGAATATAAGAATATATAAAAAAAGAAGAATGTTTGATGATTGAGTTGGTAGGAGAAAAAAAGAAAATGGATTGCTGAAAGTTTTTTTAAAATTGTATGATTTGCTTATTTCTGATGCTAGGAGCATATCCAATCAGATGTAGTTTAAGTTATAATGAAAAAGAGATAGATACTAGTAAGTGGGTAATACGATATACAACAGCAAATCACTTTATTGAACAGGAAGCAGCTTTTTGTGACATTACAGTGGAAAATATCAATTCTAAAAGTTTGATGAATATTGACAATATACATAAACAATCAATTGCCTCAATTTCATATATTGTATCAGAATATTATGAACATGTTGTTACCAATCATAGAATTGAATTGATTACACACACGATAGACGGTATATTTATGCATTCTATTTATTATAAAGAGTTACTTGATATGAAAAGACTACAAAATTCTAAAAGTAGTGATACGACATATTATGAAAATGTTGAACGTGTGTTTAGATTATTTTTTTATTATCATCGAAAATATAACTGTCAGATACTTGAAGAATTAGGAACTACTAAAAAGGAATTTTATAAAACTATTTCAGATACTAGAAATGATTTTTCTCATTTACTTGGTAAAAAGAAAAATAGATTGATATCAGGAAAAGATATGGTATATTATATTGATTTAATTTTTTTGCGGAAAGATTGTTTGTTTTGGAAGAGATGCTGAATTTAGAACTAAATGAGGGTATGATACAGGAATATATGTATATTATGCACGATTGGATAGATGAACTTGTCAATAAACGTACAGATAGAATTAAATCTAAGAGATATACTAATATTCAAAAAGTGAATCTAATAGAGAAAAAACTGGGGTTAACAGAGTAGCTTGATTAAAGGAGAACATATGGATGATATAGAAGACACTAATTATAAGTTTAATTCTCAAGATATTGAAAATATATGGTATATATTCTTTTGTTTAGCAGATTCAACATTTTCGTCTGTATATGTATCTTATGGAAAAAAAAGGACCATATATGTTATCAGGAGAGACAATGATGTCAATATGTAAAACCCTAGAGACTATTGATTTTTGTTGTTATAGAGATGCCTACTCGGATGCGTATAATTTATTACGGAAGTGTAGGGATGATTTAATGCAGTATTTATTTGTATTGAATGTTATACAGAACAAACATGGTTTAACGGATGAAGAAGCAGAAAAATTCACCATAAACTCGGAATCTATGATGAAAATGATAGAGTTAGATGTGTCTATATTGGTTTCAGGTGAAAGAAAAACAGACGCAGAACTAGCTATGGAAAAATGGATTTATAATGTATTGGAAAGCTCAGAAAACAAAGAAGATAGAAAAAAATTTTTGATACATCAAAATACAAATCATATTTGGTAAGTAATAATGAAAAAGTCAAATATATTTTTGAAAATTTTCTTGTAGATAAGTGGTTGAGAGAGGACAGAAAGTTAAATAATTATGTCCATGCGAATGGCATTAGATTTGTAATGGATAATTATGTATATCAGAACAAAAAGGAAGATAAACATAAAGAACTTATAGAGACACTTCAAAATATTACGGATATATTTTTAAGTTTGTTGTCAGTTATAGATAGTATTAAATTTCATTCATCAGATTATCTTGATGCTTTAGAAATGGAAATGAAGCCCCAGGAGGGAAGTCAATATTGGGTATGTCCAATAATTGTTGAATATATGAATGACAGGTTTGATAAGAAACTATTACAGTATATTCAGAATAATGAAGGAAATGGGATGCAATTTATGGCAGAATATTATTCAAAATAAAGGGTAGGAGGATGAAATATGGATTGGACAAAATTTAATAATCATGGAGAATCCCCTAATCATGCATTTGAAGTAATGTGCAATATTCTGTTTAAATGTTGGTTGAAAAAGGAATATAAAGATAATATTTCTCACTTTGCGTTTGTAAATGGAAGTGGTGGAGATGGTGGTGTAGAAGCATATGGACTTTTTAAAATCAGGTGATATTATTGGTGTTCAATCAAAGTGGTTTCCGCAGAAAATGGAAGCATCCCAATTTAAACAAATTGAAAATTCATTTTATACGGCAATTAAAGTTCGTCCTGAATTAAAAAGATATATTGTTTGTATCCCTAGAGATTTTACATCAAAGAAAATGGTGAAAAATAATCAAGTCGCTAGGATACAGAAGAATCAAAGTGGATAAATCTATGTGAGAACATTAATAAAGAATATCCGGATGTCGTAATTGAATTATGGGATGAGACAAGTATACAAGAAAAAATTATGTCTGCCAGAAACACAGGGATGTTATAGGTATTGGTTTGAATGCTCAGATGTGTTTGAAACAGAGATTTTGATATCATATCAAAGGGCAATAAATAGTTGGGCAAAAACAAAGTACATACCTGATTTGTATTCGACAGGTTATATTCATGACAAACTTTCATCTTTTTACCGGTAGTTTTGAAGCTACAAAGAAAAAATATGATATGACTCAAAAATATATATGCTATAGTTCAGAAGCTGAAAAGAGCATATGAAGATATATTGAGATTGCAATTTCCAGAAAACGAAAAGGCACTTTTTGAAAAGGTAAAATCAGATATTTCCGTTCTCGGAGAGTGGTTATGTATTATTAGAGAAATAGGTTCATTAGTTGCTAGTGGTTCTCACATAGAAAGGGACAATTTTGAAAAAAATTTGAACTTAATTGTGATTCTTCGGAGTTAAAAGATAGTTCGTTGCATTTTAGCTATTATAATCATTTTCATGAAGTAGAAAGTATTTTGGATAATATTGAAGATGATTTTGAGCAGTTTAAGCGTTGTATGATTTCTGATAGTCATAATAAGATTATTTTTCTCGGTAATCAGGGAACTGGAAAGACGGCAGGAATTGTTAGTGAAATTGATCTTATGCTCCAGGATAAATCATTTCTTCCAAAGTATTAGTGCAAGCAAAGGATTATAGGAAAGGTGATAGTTGGTTATCCATTTTGACAAGAACTATAGGGCTATCAACGACATGGAGTGAATTAGAGTTGTTTCAAGCTTTAGAGAATGCAGCCTTGTTGAGAAATAGATATTTGAATGAAAGTTGTGATATTGTAGTTCAACCTAAATGCTTAATATGTGTAGACGGAATAGATGAAGCTTCTTCATGGAGCTTTTGGAAGGAACGAATAGAGGAAACGCAAGTCTATGAAGGTATTTTTCCAAATGTAAAATTTGTTTTTTTATCAAGACCATATGTATTTCCTAGATATTATGATTTGGATTACCGAGAATGTTTTTATACATTACCAAGTAGTGGAGATGTGTCTGTAAATGAATTATTTGATGATTATATAGCATTTTATAAGATTGATTTATGTGGTAATTATTGGATAAAAGAAAAATTGAGTACACCTATGGCACTCAAATTATTTTGTGATTTATATGGCAATAGTAGTGTAGGAAATTTAGATAAAAATTCGCTTGTAATTACTAAGTTGTTTCAGAAGAAAATTAATTCTGTTGAAGAGTCATACAGAAAACAAGAAAAAGAAACAAACCAACAAAGTATGATAAAAACAATATTGGTTAATATAGCTACATTGTTAACTAATAAGAATGAATTGACATTTGAGGATATCTTTAATGAGAGTAGGGAACCTATAAAAAGTCATTTAGAGGATTTATTATTTTTATTGAAAAAGAGGGGTTCATATATTCGCATCAGATTTGTGAAGATGAGTTTAGCGAGCCAGTGATTGTATATTCATGGGGGAATGCAGCCCGCATTCGATTACCTGATAGGAAGAAAATTATATGATGCCATTAGGAACGGAAAAAATATTCAAATTGAGTATACTAATGGTATTTATCAGATGCTTTCACTTATAGTTATAGAGGAAGATGGAAAACTAATTTCAGAATATTCAAATATTAAATTAGAAGAATCTGTTTTATTTGATTTGATATGCTATACATTAGCGAATACATCTGTTGAAATTGCGTCTAAATATCGTGATTATGTAAAAAAATTAATGCATTATTCAGAGGCTGAGTTTAGAGAAATAGTTAATAGAGTTATTATTCCTGTAAGTGAAATTAATAACCATCCTTTGGGAGGAAAGCTGCTTGATGAATTTTTAAGAGGCTGTGATAAACCAGCTCAAAGAGATATATGGTGGTCAATTCCAACATACTTACGAAATAATTATAATGCTAGTTGGCGAACATTTTCAGAGCTGGATTTGTCGATGATTGCACTATCAGATAAAGACAATTATATGGGCAAGCCATTAATTTTGGTATGGAGGTTGTCGTCGGTAGATAATGATGTTAGGCGTGATTGCAGACTTAAGTTAACAGAGGGGGAATCAACAATCCATATGAGTATTTGGACTTATTGTTATATTGTGCAGATATCAATGATGAACAGATTGTAGAAGATATATTTGCAATAGCATATGGAATTGCGCTTGGGAAGTTTGTTCAGAAAGAATATCTTGAAAAATTATCATCTTGGATAGTTGAGAATGTTTATTCAGAAGAAGGTCTTTTTAAGTATGAAAATTCTGCAATTAGGTATTATTGCAAAGGCATTGTTAAGATTGCAATATCAAAAGGACTATGTGACGCAGAATGTGAAAAGAGAATATCAGAGAAATATATCAGAAAAAGTTCATTTATGCCTGCTTATAAAGACTCTTTTGATTCAAAAAAGACTTTCTGGATATGGTCCAATATATTATGATTTAGCTCGATATGTATTATGTGATCATTTGGATAGATTCTTTTGTATTAACTATAAAACTAGAGAGTATCTAAGAGAAGCAGAAGAATTTATTGAAAAATATAAGAAGAAATACGATGTAGATATGCTTGAACCGGAAGGATTGATTATCTCTATTGCATTTCAATATTTACTAAACCAAGGTTGGGATGAAAAGATATTTTGGGAATGTGAAGATAAAAATAATTTAGGTATTGATATATGTATACGGAATACTTATATGCGATCTACTCATGGTGCAAAGTCTAAAGTAATGACTGTAGCCGAAAAATATGTTTGGTGTGTGAAGCATCGTATGGAAGCTGTATTTGCAAGTCAACTGCAGTATAACTATTATGGACAAGGTGTCAGGTATATAAGTGATTATTATGAAATTGATGACTTTACCAACACATATCAAGATTATGTTAATAGTAGATATACTAAGATAGAGGATAAATGGATTCATACAGATCAAATGGTTAAAACTCCGTATAAAGAGTTTTCTGCTGAGAATATTGAAAAATGGATGAAAAAAGAAAGATACTCCTGATTTTACAGTATGGTTGGGTGAAAAAACAGATGCCAGAATATTGTATGCATATACGAATATTGTTAATGAGGTATTGGGCATAGAAGAGGCTATATGGATTTCTTCAGGGATTGTAAAAATAATGATTTTGAAAAATTGATTGCAGAAGTGAATGTATATTCAGAAGAACGTTCAGAGTTATTGAATGTGGCAGAATTTCATTCATATGTTGAAACTTGTGGCTTTTTATACACCGCAGGAAGTTTGTGCAGTTCAATCTGTTAAAGAAGCAAATGAGAGTATCAATATAGGGAATGAAAAAAATGTAATACAAGTTTATAAGTTGGTTGCTACATGTTTATCTGAACATATTGAAAATATAGAAAAAACATTTTATTTACCAAGCAGAATTGCCAGAATATTAACGGGTATAACATATGGTGATGGATATGAGTATATAAATGATAATAATGAAGTGGTATGCAAATATTCAGATGTTAGTAAAGGAGAGAATAATCAACAGGAATGTCTGCAAATCAATTCGCATATACTTTGGAATCTTCTTTAAAAGAAAATGATTACAGGATGTTTTGGGTGTTTAGGGTATATCGTAGTCCATCTAGTAAGGCTTATGAGCTTTATGGAAATGATATTACTCATGATACAGATAGAAGCTATATAGTCTGGTTTGATGAAGAGAAAAGTAGATATATTGAATTAAAAGAAATTGAGCCCGTAATAGCAGAAAATAATAATGATTATGTGTTAAAAGTTAAATCTTTATATGACGGATTGGATGATTAAATTAAAACTTAGGGTTAAAATAGGAGGTATGGGTATTGATATATACAGAAAGTGAATTGAAAAAGAAAATATATAAAATGATTGAAGAGTTTGAAAGTGAAGTTGTAGAGTTTAAGGAGGCAACGAGCAATTATTCATTTAATGATATTGGAAGATATTTTTCTGCTTTGGGGAATGAGGCAAATATAAGGGGTCTTAACGAAGCTTGGTTGATTTTGGAATAACAAATGATAAACAGATTAAGGGGACTAATTATAGAAAAGATGGAAATCTTCAATCCCTGAAAAAAGAAATAACCAACGGAACGAATGAAAAACTCACTTTTTATGATATATATTGCATTGAAATGGAAGGGAAGAGAGTTATTGCATTTCAGATTCCACCGGCAATTCCAGGTATAGTTACTACATGGCATGGAGCATCTTATGCAAGAGAAGATGAGTCTTTAGTTCCACTACCTATGAATAAGATTGATTTGATACGAAGTCAGGTTGGAAGGGACTGGTCTAAGGAAATAGTGCCAGAAGCAACTATTGATGATTTGGATTCTGAGGCAATTGCATATGCTAGGAAGATGTTCATAAGACGAGAAGAAAAAACAGAACAGGCGCATCAGATATAATTGAGAGGTTATCTGATATAGAAGTACTCAATAAAGCTGGACTTACATTTAAAGGACAGATTACAAGAACAGCGTTAATGTTACTTGGTAAAAAAGAATCAAGCTTTTACTTTGATGGTTTTGTTCCGAGAATTACATGGACATTATATAATGCTGATAAATCAGTAAAAGCATATGAACATTTTGATATGCCTTTACTGCTGGCGGTTGATAAAGTATATGGCAAGATCAGAAATGAAAAATATAGATATATTGCAGACCAGACAACATTGTTTCCAGAAGAAGTGGATCAATATAATCCTAATTTAGTAAAGGAAATTATCAACAATTGTATAGCTCATTCTGATTACAGATTGCGTGGGAAAATAAATCTTGAAGAGTATGAGGATCATCTTGTTTTCATTAATGAAGGGCATTTATTCCTGAGACAGTAGAACAGGCATTGGAGCCGGGATATAAACCTCCATATTATAGAAATGCATTTTTTGTGTAATGCTATGGTGAATATGTATATGATAGACACAAATTCAATGGGAATTCCGATGATATATGAGATACAGAAAGGTAAATGCTTTCCATTGCCAACATTTGATTTAGATACTCCTAACAGAGTTGTTGTAACGGTGTATGGAAAAGTATTAGATCCTAATTATACAAGATTGTTGCATGCAAACGACGATTTGGATTTGAGAACTGTATTTCTTTTAGATCAGGTACAGAAAAGAAGACTATTTCTAAAGAAGATTTTAGTCAACTTAAGTCAAGGAATTTAGTCGAGGGAAGGTATCCAAATATTTTTGTTTCATATAAAGTAGCAAAGGTTGTTGGAGACAAGGCAAATTATGTCAGACAAAAAGGATTAGATGAGGAAGTGTGTATGCATTTTATATTGTCTACACTAAAACTCGGACCAGCCAAGAAATCAGACCTATTGGCGGTACTTAAAGATGTTTTACCGGATGTATTGACTGATCAGCAAAAATCAAGAAAATTATCAAATCTTCTGCAAAAAATGAAGAAAAAATGGAATTATTGATGTGCGTGGTATTGCAATAAATTCAGAATGGTATCTCTTGACTAAGGACTAAAACAATATATTTTTTAGTCGAGGATAGTCAAGAGTTTAGTCGAGGATTTAGTCAAGGATAATGCAACAAACAGGAGACTCGCAGGAGCGCATGCTGCAAAATCCGCTGTACGAAGCGGCCTAGAGTCTGTTAGAATTATGTCAAAACACAGCAATGCTCCGACACGACGTCGGGGCAAGGCGTTACCGCGCCATGGACGGCGCGTAAAAGTCGGTTGCGTCAAGCATAGAAAACCTTTAAGCATAATTCTTACAGCCTCTTGGCCGCGTAGTATGAGCGTATTTTGCAGCATGCGCTCCTGCGAGTCTCCGTCATTTTTAACTATCGGGCTTGACCTTTTATATTGCAAAAATATGATTTGTTTATGCGCGTGAAAACCAAAGAGTAATGCGAAACTCGGTATTATTATGTGAAACAATAGCCCGCCCATTCATCTGCTTCATCATAAGGGTAATATTTCTGATACCCATGCCGGTGGTATTAAACAGAGAGCTTTTATCTGAGATATGGTTTGTTATCTCGATACCTGCATCTTTATTCCGGTAGATACAGCTTATGCAGACAGGAGCTTTCTTATCTGCATATTTGCATATATTGTTTGTAATATTGTTAAAAATCCGTCCGAGAAAGTTTGAGTTCACAGTGATTTTAAAATCCTTCCATATGAGCTTTTCTATATCAAGTGAAAAGTTGTTTTCACGTAGGACAAAAGCCATCTCAGAGAGATAGTCACCTATTGCACTTTCCATATTGCATGGAGCGTCAAGCTCAAGAGCTTCTTCATTGCAGGCAAGTGAATAGTCAAAAAGCTGGTCGGTAAGGCCTTTTATTTCGCATATTTTATTGAAAATCACATCTATGTGTTCAGTGGGAATCGCCCCTCTTTTTATTTTCCATTTTGATAATTTCAGCGTATGACTGCAGCCCTGCGAGAGGAGTGCGGATATCGTGTGCCATGCTTCGTATCAGCATATTTTTTCATTGATCAATTCGGTTTCAGACTGCTCGACAACGTTTAAAGTGCCATGTATTTGTGTGAGAATATGCCTGAAAATGAAAAACAAAATCACTATTGCTGTAATTAAAGTGAAGAGAGCATCACAAATAAGCAAAGTTTTGAGATATTTGTCCTGATAGTTATTGTATATAAAAATTTTAGCTGTTCTGTCACTAAAGTTTAACGCTTTAAGGTAAACAGATATTTTCTGATTATATAATGATAGATTTTGGGGCTTTTTGAGACATAAAAATTCTGTTGAAACGTAATGTGTTTCATTATCAATGGATATGAGAAAAAATTCGGGCTTTTCTCTTTGAATCCATGTATCAATGCTTTTAAAATCGTTTGACGAAACCTTATTGTCAGACACGTATTTTTGAAAGTCTGTAATATACGCAGCTTGTGTATTGTAAATATAGCTGTCGGAGCTTACATATTCATTTATTATTTTTTTCCCGCAAAGGTATATAGCTGTAAATACAGCAATTGAAATCAATAAAGCTATTAAAAATGAAATCAATAAGCTGCTTATGTATTCCTTATATCCGTTAAATTTATTCTTCAAATTTATATCCCTTTCCCCACACTGTTTTAATCAGGTGGGCACAGCCACAACCGGCTTCAAGCTTATTGCGCAGATTTTTAATATGAACCATAATGGTGTTATTGGAAAACTGTGTATACGGTTCATTCCAGACGCTTTCAAATATATTCTGTGTTGAAAATGTCTTTGTCGGATGAGAAATTAACAGCAGAAGAATCTGATATTCTTTATCCGTGAGAGCAAGCTGTCTGCCATCGTAACTGACATTGTTGCATTTTGTGTCTAAGGTTAAGCCACATCGTTCAATAGTGGATGAAGCGGTGGTGTCTGATGCATCTGCATTGTCGTAGACGCGACATCTTCTTATAAGAGCCTGAATACGCGCTATCAGCTCCACGTAGGAGAATGGTTTTACAAGATAATCGTCTCCTCCGGCGGAAAGGGCTTCCATTTTATCGGTTTCAAGAGATTTGGCTGTCAAAAGAGAATAGGAACATATGATTTTTTCCCTGATTTTACGGCATACATCAATGCCGGAAATATTTGGCATCATTATGTCAATAATCAGCAGATCAAAGGTTGAGTCAAATTTTTTAAGCCCTTCTTCACCGTCATGCGCTTCTTCGATGAAGTAACCTTGATTTTCAAGCAAAATTCTAAGTGCATTTCTAATAGTAACATCATCTTCAATAATAAGTAGTTTATTCATACGCAAATATCTCCTAAGTAGTATAATAATATAAAATATAATAGCACATAAAAAACACAATATGCGCTTAATAAAATCTGAAAAATTCTGAAGAAATCTGAAGTGTGGATGTACATGACAATGAAAAATTCAGAAATTTTCATAACAAATTAAGTCGATTTTTCAGAAATATGAGATACTATATAAACATAGACGTCTATGATAACAATGCGGTAGTAAAAATTACAAGGAAAGGAAAATATGAGACAGCAATTAAACAGAATTATAAGTGATAAAAAAGTATAGGAATGATAATTTTTATGCTTGTAATTCCAATTTTGGATATTGTACAGATTTATTATCAGGATATTATTAAATTTAATGGAGAAATGGAAACCCTATCCGTTATATGTCACATTTTTATCATGCTATTCACAAGGGCACATATTTCAAATGATTTATCTGTGGTTTTTACCATTATATTTGCTGGTAATAGTGGGAGAAGAGAGTATTGTTGATTATATTACAGGATATAAGAATATATTGATATGTAAAATGGGAAAAAAATAAATATATTTTACAAAAAAAATGAAATCAGCCTTTATTGTCTCATTTACAATTGTATTTGTAGGACTGGGATTAAATCTTATACTTTCACAAATAGTATTTAATGGGGGAACAAATACACCGTTTGATGCAGAACCATTGAAATATGACAGTTTTGTCATGGTAGAAACATTTCTTTTTGAAATAAGCTATACACATCCATTGACAACGAATATAGTCTACATTCTTATAACGGCAATATTTGCCGGTGTTTTGGGAATGATGGGAGCTGCGTTGGCAATATCTATACACGAAAGAAAGATGGTATATGCGTTGACATTCGCAATCTGGTTCATACCAATTTTGTTTAAAAATTCATCAATGCATATTTTTCAACCGTTTATGGAATATGGTTTTAATGTTGTTGTTCCAGTGGCGATATGGTGTATAGTGCTTTACATTTTAGTGATTATAACAGCTATTATATGGGAGAAAAAAATTGTTGAAGTATAAATATTTAGTATGTGCTTTAATATATGTGGGATTGTGTAGTATAGATTGTTATTTTTCAAATGTACCTATGCTTAATTCAATAGGGCAGATGGGGATAACGGAGGATGTAATTTTCCTGAATAGCCACAATTCAGGCAGTAATTTCTGTGGAATTAAAGAAATATTGGTTGTAGATACAATTCCTGTCTTATTGGGAATATACTATGCATTGGACAAAGAAAAAACATATATATTACTTAGATATAAAACATGGGGAAAAATATAATAATAGCCAGATCAGGATAATTATTGTAATGGCGGCAATATTTTCGGCAGTTCGTCAGATAGTTGATTATATTTTTACGGTATATAGTTTTAATGGTGCAACAATTAAGAAATATCCATTTGTACTGTATTCTCTTATGGAATTTGTTGTTATTTGGATTTTCTTTGTCGCAACAGGTCTTTTTTACAAAATACTTAGAGATTGTTTACAAAATGAACTTATTGCTCTTATAGGAGCTTTTGGAGTTAATTTTGTGCAATTCATTTTGATAAGATTTTGGCTCGTTAAGTTTTGGATACCGGGTTTAGATGTTGCTGTAGCATATGATTTTTGGAAGGAAATAAATCGTTTGTAAGCTGTTTGGGTATTCTTGCAAAAAAATATAGTAATGGCAATAGTTCTGTACATAGCAGGAATAGTAACGTTTGCAAAAAAGGGATATTTTAAGAAATGAAAAATAAGTGGTTAAACATAATATTGATCATATGCATGATTATTATGCAAAGAGTTGTAATACAAATGAGTGGCTATGAGGTATATCAATTACCATTTGCCAGTACACTTTTTAATATATACCATTACCATTTGTACTTTTTTACTTTTCGGGTAATGCAAGAGAAATTACAACCGGATATGGTAAGCTTTGGCTGATCAGATCTTATAGCAGAGAGAGGTTATACTTAAAAAATGCTATATTATCAGCAGCGAAATTAGCCTGTATAGTAATAGGTCAGACGATTATTTTTTAATATGTGATGGGACATGGAATGATTTATCAAGTATAAAATTAATACAGGTAATAGTTACATATTTTGTTGGAGTATGGACATTGATACAATTACAATTTTTACTTGAATTATTTATGGATGCCAGTATTTCAAATATATTTGTAAATATTTTTTTGGTGGTATCACTGATAATTGGAAATAACGTACTGATAAATCGTGATTTAAGCCGGATTGAGTTATGCTTTTCCCCAATATGCTATTTGGAACGCGTAGTGGGATAATTTATCAAAAAAACATATATGTGAGATATGAAACTTCAATTATATATGTGATTATATTATTAGTAGTTTTAAATATTATTTCAATAATAAAATATAAGAAAACAGACATTTACTGAGGAGATGATATAGTATGATACAATTACAAAATGTAACAAAGAGGATAAAGGAAAATACGGTATTGGATAATGTATCGTATACGTTTAAAAGTGGTTTTGTTTATGGTTTATATGGGCAAAATGGTTCAGGAAAGACTATGCTGCTAAGAGCTATAAGTGGTTTGATAAATCTGGATAGTGGAAGTATTTTTCATTGATGGGGAAAAGCTGCATGATAAAATTGAGTTTCCACCTGAGACCGGTATTGTTATAGAAAACATGGAATTGCTGCCGGAATGTTCCGCAAAGAGAAATCTTCAGATGCTTGCAAAGATAAAAAATATTGCTGATGAAAAGATATAAGTTTTTCTCTGGAAAGGGTAGGTCTGGATCCCGACTCTGATAAAAAAGTAAAAAAATTTTCATTGGGAATGAAACAACGATTAAATATTGCACAGGCAATTTTTGAAAATCAGAAAATTATATTGCTTGATGAACCGACAAATGCATTGGATGAAGATGCAGTGCAGCTTATATATAAAATAATAAGAGAGGAGAAGTCAAGAGGCGCAACGATTATTGTAGCCACTCATCATAAAGAAGATTTAAAGGAAGTGTGTGATGTGATATTAAAAATTGCGGAGGGAAAAATTGTTGAGGAAAATGAAAATAAATAAGTATTTTCTTGGAATTGTTCTTATAATCATAATAATTATGTACTTTATGGCTGGAGTTCTTTTCCTGGGAAATACAAGAGAAGATAATAATATGAAAGTTAGTACTGAACAACAGAGAATAGAATATCAGACTTTTAAGTCCGAAACAGAAGGCTATAAGTCTTGCATCAAAATACGCAGAAAATCTGCAGAATAATTCTTTGGACAAAGAAGCTATTGATTTACAATTGCAGGAGGCAAAGAAATTTTTACAGGATAATATTAAAGGAATAAGCAGGGAAAGTGATAATTTTGCGCAGATGTTTTATTATTGTGGGATCATATATGGGTTAGATGATATTTACAATTGTGGAGATTATGAATTTGTAAAGGTTGGAATGGAAGTCAGAGGTTATATTATTAATGTTCAAAATGGTGATATGGATGATGAGCTTGAAGCTGACTTATATGATAAGCTGACAAAACTCACTGCTGATGATATACAGGAGGTTGTTAATGCAATTGATAATTAAAACAAGATAAAAATAGTAAAAATCTCTGGACACTGCAACAAATGGGATATGTACAGTTCTAAATTAACCAATTCTTTTGTAGTGCATTGTAAAACATAGCACGTCCAGAATAGTTCCAATACGCACAATTTTGACGAGGAAGATTACTTGAATAAAAGCCAATAAAAATCAGTTGTAGAAAATCCAAATAATGGATATAATAATAATATAGGAAAAGAGACGAACATAGATTTCTAACAGAAAGGACGTGATATTATGGTAACAACAGAATCTGTAACTATTAAAGTTCCGGTAGGAATGTCAAAATATCTGGTAACTATGAATCCGGAAACAGAGCTTACTCGAAATGCACTGTTGCTGTATCCATATATACTGAATCAGACGATATCCCATGGTCGTGCGGCTGAAATTCTGGGAATCAGAAAATCAGAGTTGATTGATCTGTATGATAAGCTGGGATATTCCTATTTTGATATGACGATGGATGATTTAGATGATGAACTGAATACTTTCAGAGAACTCAAAAGAAGGAGGCTGCGGTATGATTGTTGTATCAGATACAACACCGCTGATATCACTTCTTAAAATCAATCGTATAGATTTGCTGGAAAAACTGTTTGGCGATGTTTTGATTCCGCAGGCAGTATTTGATGAGCTGACAGTTGATGAACGATTTCGGCTGGAAGCCGATGAGATTAGGCAGAAGAAATTTATCGTAGTGAAGCCTGTCAATAATCCGGAATCAGCCAGTATATTAAAAAAGAGCGGCAGGTCTTGACCAGGGCGAGAGTGAAGCGATTGTCCTGTCAGATGAATTAAAAGCAGATCTGTTATTGATGGATGAAGCAAAGGGAAGAAACGTATCAGCACAGATGGGGCTTAGAATCATGGGGACAATAGGGATTCTTATGGCTGCTTATGAAGAACACGAACTGACATCGGATGAAGTCAGAGAATGCGTGGATGGTCTGCAACGTGCCGGACGACATATCGGACAGCGGCATTATCAGATGCTGTTAAGCAGATTGAAAGACTAAATATACTCTGGTTCTATAATAGTATCGTGGTTCTGGATTGGTTCTAAAAAGTTCTGAAACGAGATGCAGGATAGAAAAATTGAAAATAGTAGTAAATCTGACGTCTGTACCATTTGTTCTGGGGCTGATTGTAGAACTGGAGGATTGTTATATTGTGACTTCGAACCGGGAGAGTGGATTCGGAAGATACGATGTGATGTTGGAGCCAAGAGATAAGTGCGATGATGCATTTATTATTGAGTTCAAGGTTCAGGATTCGGAAACAGAGAAAGATCTGGAAGATACAGTGAAAGCCGGGCTGGAGCAGATTGAATATAAGAAGTATGCTGCAACGTTGGAGGCAAGAGGAATTCCGGAGGAAAAGATTCATAAATATGCGTTTGCGTTTTGCGGGAAACATGTTTTGATAGGGAAGTCAACAACAGGAGATAAATAGCAAAAATCTCTGGACACTGCATAAAACAGGAGCCTCGCAGGAGAACTTGCTACAAAATTCGCTGTACGAAGCGGCTTAGCAGCTGTTGGAATTATGTCAAGATACAGCAATGGGGCTGTAAAAAACTCCCCTAGAAAAAAAATCGCCCAGGCCGTGAGGTCTGAGCGATTTTTGGTATAATTAATTATGCTACTAACAGACTATACTAATGGTAATTATACTATGCGTCAGCTGAAATTACCATTAGAAATCGCAAAATTGATCGATATTTCTGATCCGGTATATACTTTTTGTGTCCAATGTATTGACATAGATCCAATGCTTTGTACCATTGATGGAAAAATTCAATCGCACATATGGTCATTATCCGAAATATCAGGTTGCTGATGCCGGATACGGTTCTTACAATAATTATCTTTATTGCGAAGAACACGGCATGGAAAAACACATGAAATTTCCCATGTACAAAAAAGCAACGACAGACGAAAGCTGAATAAAACTCAAGCGTGATTAGCTGAGCTTTATTAAATTCACCATTTTTATACCCAAAGATGCAGACCTGTTCAAAAATAGAAAAATTCATACAAAGAAACAACAAAACCGACATTTGCCGGAGTTGGCGTTTCTTAATTAGGGGACTTATTTTACAGCCCCATTAAATTATAGCTGAATCATTATAATATATGAGATGATACCTATAACACTATAAAAGCAATGAATGAGAGTATGACAGCAAAATCTATGCCTGTTATGGTTGGAAAGAAACGATAAGAAGATATTCCTTGAATTGAACTTTGGTTTGATTCAAGGGAATTTTATATTTGGAGTGTCATTTTCTGCAATTAGGAGTCACTTTCTGCAAGAACAATTGAACAATACAATTTATTTGATATATTTAAAGAAGAAAGTGATATTTAATTTGACAAGAGTATAATCGTTTGTTAAAGAAGAAAATGGATTTCAGAGTAATTTATCAAGGAGAGAAAATTATGCTTATAGTAAGAGAGTTTAGCAATAGATTTCAGCAAATGTCTGGAATGCCTATCAATAGTAACGAAACAAAGGAAAGACTTAAAGCGGCTGGAATAGATATAAATAGTAAACAATATCGAGCTGTTATGAGTGAGATGTTCAGAGATGGTGGCGGTGGATATACTACAATCTCAGCCATTAAGAAACGAATGAGCCGATATGATAAAGATGGAGACTGGATTAATCCACGCACAGGATTGGCGGGGTTACTCGTTACAGATAAAAATTGTGCTAGCAAAAATAGAATTGTTTCAATTTCAGAAAGCATTATGGATGAGATGTTTGAAAGCACTAAAAAAATTTTTTATGGAAAATGGGGTGCATAACGGCGATACAACAAACAGATCAGAGATATATCAAAAGTTGTATCAGCAAACTGAGAAAAACGACAGATTAGCAGCAGGGTATACATTAGAGGAGTATGAGCGACAGTATTGGCAGGCATTCACAGATGCCGTAAAAGTAGCAGACCCTAAATGGGAGGCTGGAAAACCTATCATGCCGGGAGTTTTAGATAGAATTACAAGTAAATCCATTGATGCTTTATTAGTAAAATCTGGTAGTCAACTGATTAGAAAGTCATTTGAACGAATGATATAAAAAGTATCCATTTTGCGGGAGAGCATTCTGTTTGATAATATTTATGTTTTGACTTAAGGAGGATTTTTTATGAATACTATTAAGAAGAGAGCTTTAACATCAATTGCAGTATGTTTTATGGCATGTTTAATGTTTTCAATGCCGGTATTAGCAGCTTCAAATTCATTTTCGAAGACCACTGTAAAGTTAAATGCGATAGATGGTGGGGTATCTCAAATAGCAAAAGTTTCTTCAGGAAGTGTTTTAGGAACCAATCCTAAAATCACTCAGGTGAAAGTATACTTAAATGTAGCAAGTGGTACAGATCCGTTTGACCTTTATATTGAGAGTCCAGAAGGAACAGTAGCAAGGTTGACACCTTCTACAAAGTCAAGGACATATTATGTAACCGATTTTGTGTGTGAAAATCCCAAAGGAGATTGGTATCTTCAAATTGAAAAAGGCAAAACCTATGATCCCAATAAACTATATCCTGCATCAACGGTGTCACACAGTTACTGATTTAATATCAATAGGATGACATTCTCGCAAGTAAATAATGATTTGTTCATTTGCAACATGTTAAACACGATACTTTTTAGAGGATAAAGGTTTGTTTTACAAAAAAAGGCACCATTTACAAAGCCAATTGACCCTTGAATTGTTGTCAATTATAGTTGTCAAAAAATACGGAGGTGAGATAAAAAATTTTTAGTATTTTGTTGTAATTTTGTTGAAAATTAAGCGGAGAAAGTTTTTGAGAACAAAAAATAGTTGCATTATGTTTTAGCTTTTTTATGTTCATGTGTAGTGTGTCAACTGTGTATGCGTATAATACATATAATCAGCACAAATTGACATATGGTGTGGGAAATTATGGAAAAGATACACAACATTACTTTATTACATCAAGTGCAAGCGGCTATGCATCTTATATTAATACGGCAATGAGCGAATGGGTAAATACAACTAGTAGCATGGGAGTAACAACCCCTATTTCTTATACAAAAACCACAACACAATCAAGTAGTAGAATGGATATATATCAAGTAAGTACTGTTAATGAATGGTGGGGGTTAACAACTATGTATAATGGAAGTACAGAGGTTGATCCATTCAGTAGCAATTGGGCTTGGGGAAAAATACAATTAGATGCGGATTTTTCGGATTTAAGTGAAAATAAAAGATTGGCTGTTATAGCTCATGAAATGGGGCATGTTATGGGGTTGGCACATTCAGACTTTAGTAATGTTTTGATGAGGGCAGATATTGCTTATAATTCAAGTAGTACCTCGAGAGCACAAACTAATGATTTAGGTGGAATAAATTATTTATATAAGTAGGAGGAAGTAAAATGAAAAAAATTGGTATTAGAATATTAGGGTGTATGGCATTATTGTCAATGGTTGGTTGTGGAAGGATAGAAGGTGCAAGTGTTCAGGATTTAAGCAATACTAAAGATGCAATTGTTGAAAGTGAAACCACTTTGGCAGAAAATAATAATGAATATTCAAATAAAAATTCCCTATTTTATAGTGATATTTCTAGTTATGAAATTTTTACAGATGTAAATAGTGAAGCTGCGTTAAAAATCTTTACTATAATATTGATGAATTTATTGATAGTGACTCATCAGATGTCATTGTAAAAGGAAATATTATAGAAATAGAATATGTGTATATTGATGGATGTTCTTATTCTGTGCTTACCGTTGATGTGGAGAGAGCATATAAAGGCGAGGTGCAGGAAACCATCACTGTGTATGAGGATGGAGGATATACTCGGCTGAGCGATGAAAAGGAACAAATTGAAGCACATGCCGATTTGTCACAATACACAGAAGAAGAAATGGAAAATTTGCTAATTAACCATACTTTTATGGGTGCGGAACATTCAAATGTTGGAGATACTGTTATTCTATTTCTGAAAACAAATGAAGGCAGTATTCTGGGTGACAGTTATCGAATTAACTGTTCAGTCTTTGGACGGTACACTTTGAATAAAGATAGCTATATTAGACCTGAATTTATTGTTGAGAATGATAATCCAGAGAAAATAACAACATATAGTAATATGGATACATTCGAGTTTTCGGTGTCTAAATCAATGCTTGAAGATAAACTTTCACAGCAGTAAAATGTCTATATTGAAAATATTGGAAAAAAGTAAATGTTTGATATAACAGACTATCAAAGAAAATTATGCATTTTTTCTATGGGGTATTCTTGCAACAGTGATGTAATTTAATAGGCACAGGAATATGTCAAAAGACCAAAACAGAAAGTGTTAATGATAATAGGTGTTTACTGTTATAACATTTGTTATTTAAAGGGACTGTCCTTTAACGATTTAGCATGACAGCCCCTTTTTCGAATCTCTTTTTAAAATATTATAGGGGAAACAAAGAAACAAGATGGACTAGAACAAGTTCCTTTTCATCATGCATATTGCATAAAATAATGCAAAAAAAGAACCAAAATGGGTTCATAGGCATGGTGAAAAGGGATGGAACAGAAAATAAAGCAAGATGAGATATTTATTGGTAAGAATATCCGGCGTATAAGGAAAGAAAAGAGGAAGAACATTTGCTAAAGAGATATAATTATATTCTTTAAGTTCGGAGACAGTAGTAATGCCGGCATATGTTAATGCAAATTTGGTAATAGAAGAAAGATTAAGCTGTTCAAAATGTTGATTTTGGTCATTTTCTACAAATATAGGTCGATTTCTGCCTTTTATTTGATTGTTCGGGTGAGAAATAGTAATATATGACTGTAAAATGGTTTTATATTATTCTAATTGAACGAGGGAAAATAAGCTATGTTTATATGGAAGTAAATAAAGTTTTTGTTGGAAGGTGCCAAAATATAAAAATATGTACAAAATTAAAAAACACAACCAACCAAACGAGGAAATATGCAAAATTTAGAGAGGGGGAAAAACGTATGTTTAGAATTGCTATATGCGATGATGAAAAGATTTTTAGAGATGACCTAAAGGAAATACTTATACGTTATATGACTGACAGAGGAATAATGCTTGAAATTGATACTTTTAGTTCAGGAAAAGAATTTGTTGAACTGGGAATTGAAATGGTAAAATATAAGATTGTTTTTCTGGATATCAACATGGATGAACTGGATGGAATTATGACAGCAAAAAGATCCGGGAAAACAGCAAGGATATGTTTATTGTTTTTGTTACAGCCTTTGTAAACTATACGATAGAAGGATATAAGGTAGATGCAGTAAGATATATTTTAAAGGACAATAAAAATCTGGTTGCCAGTGTTTATGAGTGCATGGATGCAATTCATGAAAAAATGGATTATAAGATTACTTGGGCTGAATTTGATTTCTGCGAAGGTACAAGGAAAGTTTCATTGAATCGCATATTGTATATTGAGAGTAAATTACATAAATTGGAGTTTCATGTAATGGAGGATTGTCTGCAAAAATATACATTACAAGGGACGCTAAATGAAATAGATGATAAGTTTGCCGGAAATGATTTTCTGCGGATACATCAGAGCTTTCTGGTTAATATGAAATTCATTAAAAATATAAGCAGATACAGAGTATTGCTGAATAATGGAATTCTATTAGATATAGCTAGAGCGAGATATAAATATGTAGAAGAAAAGTTTATCGCTTATAGAGGTGAAGTATAAATGTTTGTTTACATTCAGAGTATTTTGATTATGATGTTGGAAATATTATGCTGCAAAATTTTTTTTGAAGCATTTGGAATAAAAAGAGAGGAAAATAATTGTTGGAAAAATTATAGTATAGTTATCGGATTGACAGTGCTTTGCTATTTTATTGCAATGATTTTTCGATACTATTTTATTGTAAAGCAGGTATTTTCAATTATTCTCATAGCATTCTTTATGTTGCTTTATCTTAAACTGAGTTTTGGTAAGGCGTTGATTCTATCAGCATTATTTGAGAGTCTTTTGCTCGTGATGGATTATTTCGCGTTACTTATGAATATTTTATTTTTCATAACATGGAAGAAGTATGGGAATCACATGTTATACAGGGTTCATTGGTCGTTGTTTTAGGAAAGGCATTGTTACTTTTTGCTGTATTAATTATTAGAAATCATATGGAGAAAAAATCTTTGGCTATGCTGGCAGATACAGAATGGCTTCGGTTTATTTTTTTCCCTATTTTCACAATATGTGTTATTACAGCTATGATAAAAATGTCTGAAGATATAAAAAATAAAGCCCAGGAGAATTTATTTTTTGTTATAGCGTGTGGATTGGCGGGAATGAACATAGTTGTATTTTATTTAATATATGATATTTTAAAACGAGAAAATAAATTGCAGGAGGAACGTATTTATAGGATACAGGTTAAAAACCAAATAGGTATGTATCGTTCTATTTCTGAAAATTTTGATAAACAAAAGAAAATGACACATGAATATAAAAATCAGATTATGTGCATTGATTCTTTGATAAAAAAGAAGAAATATGATTCATTGGAAAGCTTTGTAAATAAAATCAGTGGTCAAATTAGTAAAGAATTGGATTTTATTTGTACAAATAATGTGATTGTGGATGCGGTATTGAATACTAAATATCAGGAAATAAGGGATAAAGGTATTGTTTTTGTATTTAAAATTAATGATTTATCATCTTTGAATATTAGCGATGAGGATGTTGTGGTTATTATGTCCAATTTATTAAACAATGCGATTGAAGCATGTGAAAAGTGCAGAGGGGATAAAATAATAAAATTGAAAATTGTTATAGAGGACAATAATGCGATTATATCGGTGAAAAATACTTATGAGAATGCTGTTATTTATGAAAATGGAGAGATACAGACTACAAAGATTCTGGATACAGATGAACATGGAATAGGAATAAAAAATATAGCTGAAACAATAAGGAAGTACGGGGGCTCTTATGTGATTCAAAACGATGAACGAGAGTTTTATTTTTCCATTATGATTCCTCTAGTGAAAAGTGATTTCTGAGAACAAATCACTTTTTTGTCGTTTTCTGCAAAATAAGTACACTTTCTGCAATAGACCTTGTTAAGAAATTGTGTATTGTTATACTTATAGCAGTAGGAGGTGTTGATATGATTGAGAAGATGGCAATGGGGTTGGTTGACCAAATGACTGAGGAAAAAATGATTGACAAGGAAGCGGAAGAATATTATGTCTATACGCTTGTTTCGTTAATGGAAAAATTTATAACCATTGGAACTATTTTGCTAATAAGTGTACTGATTGAGAAATTAGTTCCAACAGCATTCTTTTTGTTATTCTTTTTGTCATTAAGAAAAAGAACAGGCGGATATCATATGAATACCTTTTTCAATGTTATTTGGGTACAGTGGTTACTTATATGCTTGTCTTAGGTTTATGTATGGTTCTGGTTGACTATCCGCAGCTGGTTTTTGGATTATTATTAGTTGCAATTTGCATAGTTGAAGTTATAGGGACTGTTAATCATCCCAACATACATATGGATGCGGTAGAACTGTCAGAATCAAAGAGGGCGGCAAGAATTTTGTGTGCAGTTGAAGTGTGTGTTATTTACACTTTTACTTTGCTCGGAGCCGATATGATGTATGTTTGCCATATGGCAGTTGCTGTTATATTATGTGCGGTTCTGTTGCTGATAGCTAAAATATTAAAACAGGAGGTAAAGAGAAATGAAGAAAATTAACAAAAAGGTATTGAAGGTTGTGGAGAGGGTGACAAGAAATGAGATTAAGAGAGCCAGTGGTGATCCTCCGTTTTGTTTGGGGATATTTCATCAACCGAAAAGACCTGTAGAACATAAATGTAATAGAGAAAATAAATAAAGAAATAAATGGTAGTATATTTCTTCACAGACCCCTTAAATCCTATAATTTCAAGCTTTTGCGATACTTTGTTGTTCATATCATTATTCACCCACCAGGTGAAGAAAATATATGGTAAAATAAACGTAACAAAACCTATAGATTGGAGTCTTTTACCATGAATAACAACCGCCGAATCACACTGAACACCAATAAGAACATTATTGTTGAATTTACAAATGATACAATAAATCGTTCTGAATAAAGTGTTTTTCAGGAAACATCAATTTAGGAATTTTGATTAAGAAGAGAGATAATAAAATGAAAATATGTTATATAGTTGTTTCAGCTTTTTTGATTATTTTCTATCCAAGACAATTAACACATCTTATGTGCTTTGGGAGACATCGTGATAAGAATATTGTCAAAAGCAAAGCTGCTTATTGGGGAATATATTTGTTTTGGACAATTATTTTTTGATTGGTTGTCTGATGATGGGTTCAGCGATGAAAGTAAATTCTACAATGGATAAATTAGTGTATTATTTCATTTTAGGAAGTGATAATAGGGATTGTGTTGAATTGGGAAGTGAAGAGAATGATGAGGCATATATTTCTACATATTATACACGAAAGGAAATCAATGAGAGCTTTTTATTTGAGGTTGTCCAAAAACATGAATATGCATATGAGATGTGTCAATTACAGGAGTTGATAATTAAGAAACAGGATGAAAGATGGATACTTTATTTGAATGATGAGGTGATGGGATATGTAGAAGTAAAAAAGGTTTTTTAATTAAGGAGTTTTGTTTTGTGTGGGATAGGCAAAAAATAGACCAAAGGAGGCAGTTATATGAGTAAAAAAATGTGCAAGAGGATATTTTCAGTAATTTTATCATTAGGTCTTGTTATGGTTCAATCCATGAATGTTAATGCAGCAGGTAATGAAATTGGTAAATATTCAGTATTCGTTTAGTGGCAGATATGCGGTGCGGACAGGCATCTATTTGGGATTTTAAAAAATAGCAAAAATCTCTGGACACTGCAACAAACAGGAGCCTCGCATGAACACTGCTGTAAAATCCGCTTAGTATGAGCGTATTTTGCAGCAAGTGCTCCTGCGAGGCTTTGTCATTTAATCCAATAAACTTAAAACGCTTTATTTCTTCTTCCACGCAAGAAGCCTCTCAATATGCAGCGGTTTCCCCTGAACAGCCTGCACCTTCAATCTGTTTTCCTCACTGAAACCAACCAGAATATCATGATTAGCCTCAGCCAGATAATCGATGATACCATCGATATCAGACTTCGTGTTCTTCGGACAATGAATATACAGATGCTTATTTGCGGAAATATGCAGTGTATATGAGATGCTGAAATGATACCACAGAATCTTGTGCAGGGTAGAGTATTTGTAAATCCATAAAATCTCTTTGATAGGCACGATGGCATTGCCATAAGGCGAGGTCATGATAAAATAGTGCTCTGTGATAAACATGTCCTCGGTGGCAAGCTGTGGCAGTGTCGCAAGCTCCTCCTCAGCCTCGGCAAGCAGCTTGTGCGGATTGCCAAATACAACAAGATTCTGACATGCCGGTGCCAAAACAGGAAACCTGATTCATAGGATGTAGAATATCAGGCTGATAACAGCATAGATGAGAGTAACAAAATAAAAAACAAACATAAAAATAGTAGTTTTCAAATGGTACTCAGGCTCATTAAGATAGCAGCCTGTTATGGTATAGGAGAGACCTTTGGAATCCCAACTCAGATCCTTAGACAGTTTATTTACAAACTGTGTGTAGGTACCCTTTCCCTTTACGATTTTACCGACCACTGTGAGCTTATCGATAGATGGCAGACCCTCCTCACAGGTGGATGGTGCAAGCAGTACAATAGAGCAGTGCTTATCACGCATGCAGTAGTAGTAATAGCCCTTGATATCGTTGCCGTCCTTCATGGTGTAGCCGGTAAAGTAAAGCTTTTTAAGGGTGGTTTTTACATATCTGTCCGAATCCTTGTATGCAGCTTCAAAGCTGACAGAGTTGTCAATGTGTATGGGCGATAAAATATCTCCGAGTGAAAATGCAAACCATAGCACGGTAAGCAGAATGATGTATACAATCGGGGAGAAAAGACGCCTTTTGTAAAATGCTTTGATGTTTTTTGTTATGTAGTGTTCGTAATTATCAATCATATGCTTAGTATAATGGTTTTTGTGCCTTATATCAACCTTGATTTTGAGACATTTAATTGTTATTATATAATCAATAGTAACTATTCAGAACCACTGAGAACAAAAAGCTGATGCGTCATGCTCGCATGTAAGCAGCAGGTTTTCTTGTTCTCAAGGTGGCTCGAATAGAGCCACCCCACACATATGAGCAAAATTAGCTGCAAAGCAGCGGGAAAGCACGAGTATCGTGCGTTTTTGCGAATGTGCGTGGATGGTTCTGAATAGTTACGGTAAATAGAAACACGAAATGAGGTAATTATGGAAGCATACACGAGTTTTGCCCGGGTGTATGACATGTTCATGGACAATGTGCCATATGAGGTGTGGGGCAGATATATTGTCGAAAAACTGCGTGCAAATGGCATAGACAGTGGATATGTCGTGGACTTAGGCTGTGGTACGGGAAAGCTTACCACGCTTCTTGCAGATGCAGGCTATGATATGATAGGCATTGACAATTCTTTTGACATGCTTGATATGGCACTTTGAGAGAGAGGATGACAGAATCCTTTATCTGATGCAGGATATGAGAGAGTTTGAACCGGGAGAAAAGGTGAGTGCCATCGTAAGCGCATGTGACAGCATCAATTACATTCTTGAGCCTGAGGATCTGCAGGCAGTTTTTTCTGCGTGAGCGAAAGTCTCAAAAGAGGGTGGCATTTTTTATATTTGATATCAATACTCCATACAAATATGAGGTGCTCATGGCTGATAATACCATAGCTGAAAACCGTGATGAGGGCAGCTTTATATGGGACAATTATTATGATGCCGATGAGAAAATAAACGAGTATGACCTGACACTTTTTATAAAGGAGCAGTCAGAGGATGAGGATGACATCTACAAGAAGTTTGAGGAAACTCATTTCCAGAGATGCTATGAGATTTCAGAGCTTAAGGAGCTTCTTGAGCAGTCGGGACTTGTGTTTGATGCGGTGTATGATGCGTACACAGACGATCAGGTGAAGTGTGACAGTGAGAAGGTCACTGTAATTGCACATAAAGCATAGAATTAGATAATGAGAGGTAAATTATGTCAGATTATATAGTAAGAGCAACAGCGGCGGATGCCAATATCAGAGCATTTGCTGTAACATCAAGGGAGATGGTGGAGACCGCCAGAGAGGATCACATGACAACACCTGTCATGACGGCGGCACTTGGCAGACTTCTTTCTGCGGGAGCCATGATGGGAGCTATGATGAAGGGCGATAAGGATATCATAACTCTTCAGATACAGTGCAGCGGACCTGCAAAGGGACTTACCGTCACAGCAGATTCGCACGGCAATGTAAAGGGCTTTGCCATAAATCCACAGGTTGAGCTGCCACTCAATGCGGCAGGCAAGCTTGATGTGGGTGGAGCGCTTGATCTTGGAATACTTACAGTCATAAAGGATATGGGCTTAAAGGAGCCGTACTCAGGTCAGTGTGAGCTTAAAACAGGTGAGATAGCTGAGGATCTGACCTATTATTTTGCCACATCTGAGCAGATTCCGTCGGCGGTTGGTCTTGGCGTGTGCTGGTGGATAAGGACCAGAGCGTAAAGCAGGCCGGTGGATTTATCATCCAGCTTATGCCGTTTACACCGGATGAGGTTGTGGACAGGCTTGAAAAGAAAATCACAGAGATTGATTCTGTGACACAGATGCTTGACAGGGGGCTGACTCCGGAGCAGATACTTGAGGAAATTTTAGGGGATTTCGGGCTTGAAATCACAGATACGACTGAGACACGCTTCCACTGTGACTGCTCAAAGGAGCGTGTGAGCAGAGCACTTTCCACATTAAGTAAAAAGGATCTTGATTCCATTATCGCAGATGGTGAGAGCATTGAGGTAAAGTGCCAGTTCTGTAATAAGGCATATGAGTTTACGGTGGATGAGTTGAAGGAGATGCGCTAATTGAAGGACGGATATATAAAGGTCGCTGCAGCGACACCAAAGGTAAAGGTAGCTGATACTGTATACAACGGACAGCTTATTAAAGCTCTTATGAAGGAGTGCACTGATAACGGGGCAAAGGTGGGTGTTTTCCCGGAGCTTTGCATTACCGGATACACCTGTCAGGATCTTTTCTGGCAGGATAAGCTCATAGCTGCAGCAGAGGATGAGCTTATAGGGATAGCAGATTACAGCAGGAGCCTTGACGGCATATTTTTCATAGGGCTTCCATATGAGATAAACGGCATGCTTTACAATATGGCGGCAGTTGTATCGCGCGGAGAGGTACTTGCCATGGTGCCAAAGACATTTCTGCCAAATTACAATGAGTTTTATGAGGCAAGGCATTTTGCATCGGGAGAAAACTTAAGCACATATGTCACACTGAAAAATGGACAGCAGGTGTCTGTAGATACTGATTTTATTTTTAGCTGCAAGCAGCTGCCAAAGCTTAAGATAGCGGTAGAGCTTTGTGAGGATCTTTGGACTCGAACCCGCCGAGCATCAGACACGCAATGTCGGGTGCCACAGTGATTGTCAATCTGTCTGCATCAGATGAGGTGACAGGCAAGGCAATATACAGAAGAGAGCTTGTGAGCGGGCAGTCTGCCAGATTAATCTGTGGATATATTTATGCGTCAGCGGGAGATGGTGAGTCCACACAGGATGTGGTCTACTCAGGACACAATCTCATCTGTGAAAACGGAAATGTGCTTGCCGAGTCAGGGCGCTTTACAAATGAGACTATATACAGCGAGTTTGATGTGGAAAGAATAGAGACTGAGAGGCGCAGGATGACAACCATTTGTTGTCGAGGATGACCACAGATGGGCTGAGTTTGACCTTGAGGTAAAGGATACCACTCTTAGCCGCTATGTAAATTGGCTCCGTTTGTTCCGGCGGACAAGACAGACAGGGACAGACGCTGTGATGAGATTCTCATGATTCAGGCTATGGGACTTAAAAAGAGATTAGAGCATACCAACTGTAAGACAGCAGTTATAGGTATTTCAGGAGGACTCGACTCCACACTGGCACTGCTTGTCACGGTGAGAGCATTTGACCTTTTGGGAAAGGATCACAAGGATATCGCGGCAGTTACTATGCCGGGCGGGCTTTGGAACAACAGACCGCACATATGACAATGCGGTAAATCTCATTAAATGCCTTGGAGCTACATTTATCGAGGTGGATATAAAGGATGCTGTAAATATACATTTCAGGGATATCGGACAGAATCCGTCTGTGCATGATGTCACCTACGAGAATGGACAGGCACGCGAGCGCACACAGATACTTATGGATATCGCAAACAAGGAAAACGGAATGGTTATAGGTACAGGAGATTTGTCAGAGCTGGCACTCGGCTGGGCTACCTACAACGGAGACCATATGTCCATGTATGCTGTAAATGCTTCGGTTCCAAAGACTCTGGTGCGTCATTTGGTAAAATACTATGCAGATACCTGCGGCAGCGATTTGCTGGAAAGTACACTTCTTGATGTGCTTGATACACCTGTTTCTCCTGAGCTTTTACCACCTGAAAACGGTAAGATTTCACAGAAGACAGAGGATCTTGTGGGCCCTTATGAGCTGCATGACTTCTTCCTTTACAATATGCTGCGCTGCGGCTATGCTCCTGCCAAGGTTTACCGCCTTGCAAGGATAGCATTTGAAGGAAAATATGATGATGAGTTTATTCTCAAATGGCTTAAGAACTTCTATCGCAGATTTTTCGCACAGCAGTTCAAGCGCTCTTGTCTGCCGGATGGACCAAAGGTAGGAACAGTGGCGGTCTCACCGAGAGGAGACCTAAGGATGCCTTCTGATGCGTGTGGACGTATCTGGATGGATGAGGTTGATAAGCTGTAATAGTAAGAGGAGAACAATGGGAAAGACACATAAGAAAACTCATAGAAGGCAAGGAAGTATAAAACGTGCAAGGCATCGCGACAGGCGCATGAAAATAGGTGCGATAGTCCTTTGTGCAGCGATAGTCATAACAACATTTCTGGCGTGCGGCATGCAGCTTTTTGTTCCTGTAGCTGACGCTGTGGTAAGCGCTGATAATAAGACACAATCGGGAAAAGTTGATGTGCAGAAGAATAATAATTCGCTTACCGCATCTAAAATGGACTCAGAAAAAAAGCAAAACAGCTCAGAGGATGATGTAAATGCTGCGGAGCAAAGCAGCGAGCCGGACAAGGAAACGAAGCTTGATGAGATACTTCACAGTGCAAAGTACCCGGGACAGCTAAAGGAGCTTGCCAAGAAAAATGATGAGGCAATTGACTTCATATATGAGTATCCTAAGGAGCATTCGATAGAGCATGATATTGATCTGACTGCAGAGGCCTCGCAGGATACAGTACCTCTTTTGCAGCAGTGGGATAAGAGATGGGGCTATGAAAAGTACAGTGGCAATTATTTTGCGGCGAGTGGCTGCGGTCCGACTGCACTTTCGATGGTTGTATTATATCTGACACATGATGCACAGGCATCCTCTTGCGGTGGCAGAGTATGCAAAAGGAGGCCGGCTACAGTGTGGATGGCTCCGGAAGTGCATGGAATCTTATAAGCAGGGGCTGCAGGCACTACGGGGTAAATGCAAAGACTATAAAGGTGGATGAGGATACATTTAAAGAAAGGCTTGATGAGGGCAACCTGATAGTCGTAAATGTCGGTCCGGGAGATTTCACAGACAATGGACATTTTATGGTGATCACAGGCTATGATGATGAGGGCTTTACTATAAATGATCCAAACAGTATCATAAAGAGCAATACCCACTGGCAGTTTGAGAGGCTGGGTTCGCAGATCAGGGCTGCATGGAGGATGTTTGTGTAGATAATAGCAGCAACACATGCATTTATGCTGATGTTTGTGATGCATATGGAAAAATTAAAAAATAAGAAATAAAAAACCTGCTGTGTCATGCTTGTCTGACACAGCAGGTTTTTAATAACAAACAGTAAAGTATGGTATGCAGATTATAGCAATTGAATACCATGCTCCTCACATGCCTTAATTGTCTCCTCAGGCCACAGTGAGCTCTGTACCTCACCGATATGAGCCTTTCTGAGGAAGAACATACAGATTCGTGACTGTCCGATTCCGCCTCCGATAGTGTACGGAAGCTCCTTGTTGAGGATAGCCTTCTGGAATGGAAGCTTAGCACGCTCAGGACATCCGGCCTTGTCAAGCTGCTCCTTTAGGGCTTTTTCATCTACACGGATACCCATTGATGAAAGCTCAAGTGCGATATCAAGAACAGGATAGTATACGATGATATCAGCGTTTAAAGCCCAGTCGTCATAGTCAGGGGCACGTCCGTCGTGAGGCTCTCCGTTTGCAAGCTTGTCACCAATCTGCATTACACAGATTGCACCCTTTGCCTTTGCAAAATAATATTCGCGCTCCTTTGGAGTATTGTCCGGGAACATTTCCTCAAGCTCTGATGTGGTGATAAAGGTGATATCCTTTGGCAGAATCAAATCTATGTAGTCGTACTGTATAGCCATATACTGCTCGGTCTTGCGCAGGCATTTGTATACTGTCTTTACTGTTTCCTTAAGGAAATCTAAGTTTCTGTCCTCCTTGCGGATGACCTTTTCCCAGTCCCACTGGTCAACAAATATAGAGTGGATATTGTCAGTCTCCTCATCACGTCTTATGGCATTCATATCTGTGTAGATGCCCTCGCCGAGAGAGAAGCCGTATTTCTTTAATGCATATCTCTTCCACTTGGCAAGAGAGTGAACGACCTCAGCCTCCTTGTCACCCTGCTCAAGGATGCCGAAGGTAACAGGTCTTTCATATCCGTTTAAGTTATCGTTTAAGCCTGTGGTAGGATCAACGAAAAGCGGTGCTGAAACACGTGTCAGGGAAAGACGCTGTGCGAGCATGCCCTGGAAGAAATCCTTAACAGTCTTGATGGCAAGCTGTGTATCGTGAAGATTCAGTGCCGAAGAATAGTTCTTTGGTATTGTTAATTTGCTCATTTTCGATTAAACCTCGTTGTATTATTAATTTTTTAATAAAATTCCTTTAACCTGATTATTATATCACAATTTTTCTAGAAAGATAGTCCATAATATGATAAAATTAGATAGTTTAAAGAGAAACAATATCGTTTTACCTTATTTTTACGTGTTTAAGGTGTTAATGAAAGGTAGTAGATTTATATGAGAAAAAGAGATATGACCTTTGCTTCGGCGGTGCTTGAGGCAATAGATGCGCTTTTAGCTCTTGCGTATATAGGCTTACAGATTTATTATGGAGTGTGCTATCACATACAGGTATTTAAGTTTGTGTGCCAATATACTTGTGCTTTTGCTTGTATACATTGCAATCACATGGCTGCAGCATTATCCGGAAAAGCTCAATCACATAGCAGCGGAGCTGTGTGTGGGCAATATCAGAAAGTATTCACTCAGGCTTTTGACGTTTGTAAAGCTTGTTTTTACTGCGGGGCTTTTAGTGCCATGCGTGTGTGATGCGTTTGGAATAGCAATCCGCGATGTATACAGCCTCATTATGATAGGGCTCATCCTTGTGGTGACGGCGTATTATGAGTACAGGATATTTCAGGAAATAAAGTCATTGCGGAAATAATATAGGAGAAATAAAATGCAGCTTAGTATAGAAGAAGTTAAAAAGCTGGATAGTAACAGCTATCAGATAATAGATATAAGAAGTGAGGAAGAGGTGGCGCACGGTGCCATAAAGGGAGCACTCAATATTCAGGCAGAGGAAATAGAGTCAGATGAGAGGGTGTTGCATGATAAGAAGCTTGTCATAGTCTGCAGCCGTGGTAAGACGAGTGTGGATGTGGCAGAGTATCTCACAGAAAAAGGTTTTGATGCGGCAAGCTTAAAGGGAGGCTATATAAGCTGGCTGCTTGATGCCATGAAAGAGGATGAGGTGGCAGAGCGCGATATAAAGGCAGATGTGGAGCAGAGCATCAGAAAGAAATTTAAGAAATCCATCTGGCGCAAGTTTACAAAGGCGATAAATACCTATGAGCTTGTAAAGCCGGGGGATAAGATTGCGGTCTGTATTTCGGGAGGTAAGGATTCCATGCTGATGGCAAAGCTTTTTCAGGAGCTTAAGCATCACAACAAGTTTGATTTTGATGTGAAGTTTCTCGTCATGGATCCGGGCTACAATGAGGCAAACAGGCATGTCATAGAGGAAAACTGCAGGAACCTTGGCATCCCTGCCACTATTTTTGAGTCAGATATATTTGATGCTGTATATGATATAGAAAAAATCGCCATGCTATTTATGTGCGAGGATGAGAAGAGGACATCTGTATGCATTTGCAAAGGAGCTGGGCTGCAACAAAATTGCGCTCGGACATCATTATGATGATGTTATCGAGACGATACTCATGGGCATGCTCTACGGTGCACAGGTACAGACCATGATGCCTAAGCTTCACAGCACAAACTTTGAGGGAATGGAGCTTATCAGGCCTCTTTACCTGGTCAGGGAGGACGATATCAAGGCATGGCGTGATTACAACGGTCTGCATTTCATACAGTGTGCCTGCAAGTTTACAGATACCTGTACCACCTGCAATAATGAGGAAAACCGCTCAAAGCGTGTTGAGATAAAGCAGCTCATCGCTAATCTTAAAAAGGTGAATCCTTTTGTCGAGGCAAATATATTTAAGAGCGTGGAGAATGTAAATCTGGCTACGGTTGTAGCATATAAAAAGGATGGCATAAAGCACAGCTTCCTAGATCACTATGATGAATAAGACAGAGATATTTCAGGAGGGCATTGTATGGCAGATATCATGGATTATATTGACTGGCGTGGAGATATAGGCTTTGATGAGGTGCATGTAAATGAGGTGGACGGACTGATTTTTTCACAGCTTATTTATGTGCAGATGAAGCCATATATGCCGGATGCAAAGAAGTCATACCTTACGATAAAACAGCTTTCAAGCCTTTACTGCGCGGACCACAGTGATGATGAGATTGAGCAGATGCCTAATCTTTTCCGCCATTCCGCGAGGCTGCTTCAAAAGCTGGCGCACTCAAGGCGCTATGCTGACTGCATTTTGAGATATTATATATACGATATTAGTGAAAAAGAGGAGTCGCAGTTTTCTGCGGTTACGATAGAACTGCCCGACGGCACATATTTCATTTCCTACAGTGGTACAGACCATTCCGTGGTCGGCTGGAAGGAAAACTTTAATCTAAGCTATCTCGATGAGACACCGGGACAGAACAAGGCGAAAAAATATTTAAAGCAGGTGGCAGCATATATATGCAATGATGATAGGGGCATAAATGAAAAAGCCATAAATGATAAAGCTTTAGATGATGAAAATATCAACAATAAAAGCATCAATACAGGAAAGCTGTGGATAGGCGGACACTCAAAGGGTGGAAATCTGGCAGTGTTTGCCGCCATGCATGTGGATAAAGAGGTGCAGGATGTCATTATTAAGGTGTTTAATTTTGACGGGCCGGGCTTCAATCACAAGATGATATATACGGCAGGCTACAAAAGAATTTTTGACAGAATAGAGACATTTCTGCCACAGTCGTCTATTGTTGGCTTATTGCTTGAGCATGTGGACGATTATGAGGTGGTAAGAAGCCGTAATTCGGGGCCGATGCAGCATGATGCTTTTTCATGGGAGATAATGGGCGGAAGTATCATAAAGGCGGATGGGCTGGACAAAAACAGTGTGCGCCTTGACAAGACACTCAGAAACTGGATAGGCAGCATGGATGAGGCGCAGCGAAAGCAGTTTGTAAATGTGCTTTTTCAATTGCATCGGACTCAATTTCGAGAACCTTGACCAGATGTCATTTAAGCAGCTTATTGAGATGATAAAGGCTGCCGATGAGCTGTCAAAGGCTGACTGGAGTATGCTTAAGGATACAGTAAGACTCCTGATTTCTGCCGGTGTCGGCGTGGTCAGGGATGAAAAGGAGAAATAAATGTTAAATCAGTTTTCAAGAACACAGCTTTTGCTTGGAAAAAGAGGCGATGGATAGGCTAAAGGGCGCAAGAGTCGCAGTATTTGGAATAGGAGGAGTGGGCGGATATGTCTGCGAGGCATTAGTCAGAAGCGGCGTGGGAGCGATTGACCTTATCGATGATGACAAGGTTTGTCTTACAAACCTAAACAGGCAGATAATCGCAACCCGAAAGACCATAGGAAAATACAAGACAGATGTGATGGAGGAGAGGATTCATGATATTAATCCTGATGTCAGTGTCGTGACGCACAGGTGCTTCTTTTTGCCGGAAAATGCTGATGAATTTCCGTTTGAAGAGTATGATTATATAGTTGACGCGGTTGATACGGTCACAGCAAAGATCGCGCTTGTCATGAAGGCACAGGAGAAGAATGTCCCTATCATAAGCAGTATGGGAGCGGGAAATAAGCTGGATGCAAGTGCATTTAAGGTGGCTGATATATATAAGACCAGCATGTGTCCTCTTGCAAAGGTCATGCGCCGTGAGCTTAAAAACGTGGCGTGAAAAAGCTCAAGGTGGTATACTCTGAGGAGAAGCCTACAAGACCGATAGAGGATATGTCTATAAGCTGCAGAACCAACTGCATCTGCCCGCCGGGTGCCGAACACAAGTGCACAGAGCGCAGGGATATTCCCGGAAGCCTTGCATTTGTACCATCAGTGGCAGGACTTATCATCGCGGGCGAGGTGGTACAGGACATAGCCTTTGACAGGGTATGATGAAGAATACAATTACGAAAAGAGAGGAATAAAAATGCCAGTATTTGATTTTAGCGATACACCGGTAGCAAACGAGCATCCGGAGTGTACATATGAGACATTTCATTCGACAGAGACCAAGGCATCGGCCGATAAACCGATTGTTGTGATAGACAATAAGCAAAAGGAATGGGCGCATCATGCGCTCGGTATGTTTACAAATCCGATAAAGCGTACATCCTTTGAATTTGAGGATGGTGATGGGGTGACCAGTGCAGATATCCTGCGCATTGATTCCCGCTTTGTTGAGCCTTTTTAAGTGGCTTGGCGAAAATCACATAAAGGTACAGCTTTCAGGAGCCAATACACCTGACGGATACGCAGTATACAGGGTGAGGAGGTGTCTCTTGGCAGAGGCACAAAGCTGTCTGCAGAGGACGGATTCTTACAGTATATGATGGAGAGGCTCTTTGCGAGCACCATGCCTGAGGATGAGCCGGACCTCGATGATTACGAGGAAGAGGGCGACAGCATGAAGCTCACCAGTATACAAAGCATCACAGATTTCATGACCTGTGCAGGCCGTACACTGCCTGACAATATACTGCTGTGGGCAAGAAGAAACCTTGCAGTTGCGCGTTCAAGCGAGGTATCACCTGAGGAGAGACGCCATGCGCAGAGAGCACTTTCCATCATGATGAATATCCAGTGGAAGGGAAATTACTTTGAGGCAATTGACCCTGTGGAGGCAAGGCGCATACTCGATGAGGAGCTCTATGGCATGGAGAGCGTGAAGCAGAGAATCATTGAGACCATTATCCAGATAAACAGGACTCATACACTTCCTGCCTACGGACTGCTGCTCTGTGGACCGGCAGGAACCGGAAAGTCACAGATTGCATATGCGGTTGCGCGTATACTTAAGCTTCCATGGACCACACTCGACATGAGCTCCATAAATGATGCGGAGCAGCTCACAGGAAGCTCAAGAATCTATTCAAACGCAAAGCCGGGAATCATCATGGAGGCATTTTCCATGGCGGGAGAATCCAATCTTGTATTTATCATCAATGAGCTGGACAAGGCCTCAAGTAAAAACGGCAACGGAAATCCGGCAGATGTGCTTTTGACGCTTCTCGATAACCTGGGCTTCACGGACAACTACATGGAGTGTATGGTTCCGACCGTCGGTGTATATCCGATCGCAACAGCAAATGACAAAGCACAGATCAGTGCACCGCTGATGTCCCGTTTTGCAGTGATTGACATTCCGGATTATACGGATGAGGAGAAGAAGGTCATCTTCCAGAGATTTGCCCTGCGCAAGGTATTTGAGCGAATGGGAATGAAGGAGGAGGAGTGCGTTCTCACAGAGGACGGACTTGATGCAGTGATTAAGCTTCACGAGAACACATCGGGCATAAGAGATCTCGAGCAGGCTGCAGAGCATCTGGCAGCAAATGCACTTTATCAGATAGAGGTTGATAAGGTAAAGCAGGTGGTATTTGACGCTGAGGCTGTTTTTGAGCTTTTAGGCTAGCAGGATATATTACGGATACAGGAATTGTTACGAAAATAAAAGGAGATTGTCAGGATGAGAGAATTTGGAAAATCCAGAAAATTAGATAATGTGCTTTATGATGTTAGAGGACCGGTGGTGGATGAGGCGGCCCGCATGGAGGAAAACGGCACAAATGTGTTGAAGCTCAATATAGGAAATCCTGCGCCGTTTGGCTTCAGGACACCTGATGAGGTGATATATGATATGTCTCGCCAGCTCACGGACTGTGAGGGGTATTCCAACTCCAAGGGACTTTTTTTCTGCAAGAAAAGCAATCATGCAATATGCACAGCTCAAAAAGCTTCCTAATGTGACGGTTGAGGATATCTACACCGGAAACGGAGTCAGCGAGCTTATAAACTTAAGCATGTCAGCGCTTCTTGACAATGGTGATGAGGTGCTGGTGCCGGCACCGGACTATCCGCTTTGGACAGCCTGCGTTACACTTGCGGGAGGCACGGCGGTGCACTATATCTGTGATGAGCAGTCAGAGTGGTATCCGGACATAGAGGATATCAAAAAGAAGATTACAGACAAGACAAAGGCAATCGTAATAATAAACCCTAACAACCCTACAGGAGCGCTCTATCCAAGGGAGGTGCTGCAGCAGATAGTTGATGTGGCAAGAGAGCACGAGCTCATGATTTTTCGGATGAGATATATGACAGGCTGGTGATGGATGACTATGAGCATGTGTCTATTGCGTCGCTTGCACCGGACCTCTTCTGTGTGACCTTCAGCGGTCTTTCTAAGTCACATATGATAGCAGGCTATCGTATCGGATGGATGGTTTTAAGCGGCAACAAGGCGCTCGGAAAGGACTATATCGAGGGTCTCAACATGCTCTCAAACATGCGTCTTTGCTCGAATGTTCCGGCGCAGTCGATAGTGCAGACGGCATTAGGCGGATATCAGAGTGTAGGCGAGTATATTGTGCCGGGCGGACGAATCTATGAGCAGAGAGAGTACGTCTACAAGGCATTAAACGATATACCGGGAATTTCGGCAGTAAAGCCAAAGGCAGCATTTTACATATTCCCAAAGATTGATACTGCAAGGTTCAACATCACAAACGATGAACAGTTTGCACTGGATCTGCTTCGTGAGAAGAAGATACTCATCATCCACGGCGGCGGCTTCAACTGGGATAAGCCGGATCACTTCAGAGTGGTATATCTGCCTAGAACAGAGATATTAAAGGATGCTACAGGCAAGCTTGCAGACTTTTTGTCTTCATATAAGCAGAAATAATTATTGGCATAGATAATTATAAAACATATGATATAAAACATATAACATAAAACATATAACATAAAACATATAACATATAAGCTCCGGCACAGAAAACTTTTTGTTCTGACCGGAGTTTTTATATTATGCTGTAATATTTTTAAAAGTAACCTACCTGTAACTTTACATAATGTATTATACACTTGTATCATGGGGCGGCTGCACTTTAAAGGACAGACCGAACAGCACTCAAAAATGCATAGAGAAGAAAAGGAGAATTAAATGGAACTGCTTAGAGTAGAACACTTATCAAAAATATACGGAGCCGGAGAAAATCAGGTAAAGGCTTTGGACGATGTGTCACTTTGCGTGGAAAAGGGAGAGTTTGTGGCAATTGTCGGGGCGAGCGGCTCCGGAAAATCCACACTGCTTCATCTGCTCGGAGGTGTTGACAGGCCAACAAGCGGAAAGGTGTATATAAACGGCACTGATATTTTTGCAATGAATGATGATGAGCTTGCCATATTCAGAAGAAGACAGGTAGGCATCATTTATCAGTTTTATAATCTGATACCTATATTAAATGTGGAGGAAAACATGGCAATCCCGATGGAGCTTGATGGAAGAAAGGTGGAAAAAGCACAGATGGATGACATGCTTTTGCGCCTTGGACTTACAGAGAGACGCACTCATCTGCCAAATGAGCTTTCAGGAGGCCAGCAGCAGCGCACATCTATAGGAAGAGCCCTGATTACGAGACCGTCTATAGTGCTCGCGGATGAGCCGACCGGAAACCTGGATACCAAGGCCAGCAACGAGATTATGCATCTCTTAAAGACCTCAAACCGTGAGCTCAACCAGACAATCATTATGATTACACACAATATGGAGCTTGCAAAGGCGGCTGACCGCACAATAATGATAGAGGATGGTAAAATCAGATGAATTTGATGAAGACACTCACATTAAAAAACTTAAAGCTCAACAGGAAAAGAACTATTGTCACGATAGTCGGAATAATTCTTGCAACAGCGCTTTTGTCGGCGCTTGTCACACTTGTGTCAAGCTTTCAGTACAGTGTGATTGAATACCAGAAGCAAAAAGGGCGGCGACTTTCATGTGAAATGTTCGAATGTGAAAATGTCTGAGCTTTCGGAGTTTAAAAACAACAGAAATATTGAAAGCACATTTGAGACAATGGGAATGGGCTTTGCAAAGCTAGACGGCTGCAAGAATGAGGATAAGCCGTATGCATATGTCATGGCAACAGATGAGGCCGGCTTTGAGAGAGGCTGCTTTAAACTGATAGAGGGCCGCATGGCAAAAAATGAGGATGAGATAGTCATTCCAAGGCACTTAAAGACAAACGGACGAATCGACATAAAGGTGGGGGATGAGATAACACCGGATGTCGGAAAGCGATATGATTCAAACACCGAAGGTGTCATATGGGAAAACAGCGCATATGAGAATGAGGCAGAGACACTTACCGATACTGTGACAAAGCACTACAAGGTGGTAGGCATCATGGAAAGACCGGGCTATGGAATGGAGGACTATAGTGCCGCCGGATATACATTTGTCACATACTCTGATGAACTGGCAGCAATTGATAACGGCACAAAGAGTGAGGAAAGCGAAGCTGACAATACACTCACAGTGTACAGCAGATACACTCAAAAGGCTTTAAGAAACAAGGATGCTGTGACTGCAGATATAATTGGTGTGGATGAAAAGCTGTTTGCGAAAGCGAATAATTCATCTGTTGAAATGTCTGCTGAGGAGAGTGATAGGTTTCTTAAAGAGATGGAAAATGCAAAATATGATATATATATAAATGGCTATCTTATAAGCTATGAGTGCGTTTTCCCGATTGACGGTTCATTTAAAGCACTGTTTACAGTGGCCGCTGTTGTGGCTTTGATAATCATACTGACATCAGTGTACTGTATCAAAAACAGCTTCAACATATCAATCACTGAAAAAATCAGGCAGTATGGCATGCTTGCAAGCGTGGGTGCGACGAGGCGCCAGATAAAAAGCAGTGTTAAGACAGAGGCAGCAATGCTTGGAGTGGTTGGTATTCCTGTAGGTACCATGAGTGGTATTTTGGCATCGCTTATACTTGTCAAGGTAGTAAATGTACTGTCAGCAGGCTGGCTTAACGTTGCTTTGAGCTTTCACACATCACTGCCTGCACTTATTCTTGCTGTGATACTGAGTATAGCAACCATTTATTTCTCTGCAACAGGCAGTGCAAGAAAGGCTGCAAAGGTCACACCGCTTGAAGCAATAAGAAACACAAAGGAGATTAAAATAAAGTCATCAAAGCTTAAGACACCGGCGATTATAGGCAGAATCTGGGGGTATTGGAGGCGTTATCTCATATAAGAATATAAAGAGGAACAATAAAAGTACAGAACCACAGTGACATCTATTGTCATCTGCTCAGTAACCTTTATTGTGATATCATACTTTATGTCTATGGCCTTTAGCAGGGTTGGGATGTCATATGCATCAGTAGATTACAATATCGGAATAAATATGTCATGTAAAAAAGGACCTTGATATTGAAAAGCTCTCTAAGCTTTTGAGTGGCATTGAAGGAGCTGAGGATTATCTGGTTGGAGCAGGCTATGATTTCGATGTAGATAAGCCTGAGTACACAAAGGAATATGGAGAGTATTGCAGGCAGGTTTATGACAACAGTGAGGATGTCTCACAAATGTTTTTAATCACGGTTTTGGATGACAAATCGTATGATAAGTATGCGTCTGACGCAGGCATAAAAAATGCAGCTGCAGGAGCAATTCTTGTGAATAAAGGCACATTTGATGTGTATAATGAGAACAGCTTGAAATACGTCAAAAAAGAGATGGAGCTGTACAAATATAAAGCAGGAGATACAATCGAGTGTGGCTACAATGTGTATGATGATGCTTCTTCTGATGACAATGCAGCAGAAAGCGATACTGAAAGCAGCACGGATGATAATAATGCAGTGGAAGGTGATACTGAAAGCGGCACAGAGGATAACAGTGGATACGTTGACGAGGAAACAATAAATAACGGAGTCAGAAAGACTGTGGATGTAACTATTGCAGGTGTCACAGACAAGGTACCAATCGGTTATAAGAGCTATAGCTATGCAACACTTTTGTTTATGAACCAAAAGGGCTTTGAAAGCCTATGGGCTGACGGCAAAGCAGTAATGAGCTCAAACAGAGATATGTGTCATATTCGGCATATGTGGTTGCAGAAAATGCAGATGAATATCAGGATACATTCGAAAAGGAGACGGAAGGAAATCCTGAGTATTCGCAGATTAGTTTTTCTGTCAGCAATCTGGATAAGCAGATGCGCGATGAAAAGTCTCTCTTTACTCTGCTTGGAGTATTTGCATACGGACTTATTGTGGTCATTGCCTTAATAGGAATCACAAATATCATCAATACCTTAAGCACCGGAATGGAGCTTAGAAGCCGCGAGTTTGCCACATTAAGAAGCATTGGAATGACAGATAAGCAGTTTGCCGGAATGGTCAGGCTCGAGAGTGTGTTTATATCTGTAAAGGCACTTGTAATAGGTGTACCGCTTGGTATTTTAATAAGCTATCTCTTATGTGTTATGATGAACAGGATGGATGACGCAATCATTTATGAGCCGCCGTATAAAGCAATTATATTGTGTATAGTGGTTGTAATAATGCTGATTTATGCTATCATGAAACTATCAATGACGAAGCTTAGACACAATAACATTATTGAGACGATCAAAAATGAAAATCTGTAGAAAATGCGGGAGCTGATATGAAAAAAATACTTCTCATAGAGGACAACAAAGGAATAACAGAGGGACTGTGTGATACCTTTACAGAACCTGAATATGAGCTTTTGACAGCAGGCAGTTTAAAGGAGGCTGGGGCACTTTTGAGTGAGCACCCCGGCCTTGTGCTGCTTGATGTGTCGCTTCCGGATGGGAACGGCTTTGATTTTTACAGCGAACGGCTGGAAAAAGAAAAAACACCGGTGATTTTTCTTACCGCAAGGGATGAGGAAAATGATATAGTAAAGGGACTTGAGCTTGGAGCGGAGGATTACATCACAAAGCCTTTTTCAGTAAGAGAGCTTGTGGCGAGAGTAAACCGCGTATTTTTACGAAGGAAAAATGATGACAGCTCATCTGTCATACATGCAGGAAGCATAAGCTATGATTTGGACAAAAAGGAAGCAAGAAGGGATGGACAGTTGATTGCTCTTTCAAGTCTTGAAAACCGCATACTTGATCTGCTTTTTACCAATCACGACAAGGCTGTGTCCAGAAATGCCGTGCTTGACTGTATCTGGGAGGCGACAGGCAACGATGTGTATGACCATACAGTGACTGTCTATATGAAGCGCATCAGGGCAAAGCTTGGTGAGGATGTGATAAAGACTGTGAAGGGAATCGGGTATCGTGTTGATTCAGATGAAGCTCTTTAAACAGTATCGGCCGACAGAGCCGGTTCCCGGGGAAAGCATGAGAAAGAAGAAATATAATTTAGAGAACAGAAAACATTTTGTGTATTTTGCAATAATATATACATGTATATGTGTGACGGTTATGGCTTTTACCGTCTTTTTTTCAGTACAGGGCGTATACAAAAACTATAACGTCACAGTGGCTAAGCTATGTGCGCTTATTCATGAAAAATATCCCGATGTATCAGATGGCAGTGTAGCCGCGATTCTAAATGACAGCAGCTTAGGCAGCGATTATACAAATTTAAAAAGCGCAGAGCCGCTCTTTAAAAAATACGGCATTGATATGGAAAAGGATTCTGCGGTTTTGTCAAATGAAAAAGCGCTTAAAGGAGCGCTTTGGCTAGACATATTTCTTGTCGTGCTTTTTGCAGGGGGCTTTTGCCTTTACATTGTGCTTATAAGATTTAGCTTTAAAAGACAGGTCAGACAGGCTGCGGATTATCTGCGCCGCATAAATCAGGGAGACTACAGACTTGTTATGGCAGATAGCACAGAGGGAGAGATTTCTATACTTAAGGGAGAGCTTTACAAGACAGCAATCTATTTGAGGGAGTCTGCGGAAAATGCTAAGGCAGACAAGCTTTTGCTAAAGGATGCGCTTTCTGACATATCGCATCAGCTTAAGACACCGCTCACATCACTTTCGATAAATCTGGAAAATCTGGAAGGAAATCCTGATATGGCATCTGAAAACAGAAACAGGATAATGCGCAGGGCAAAGCGCGATGTGGACAATATATCGCATATGGTGCAGGCTATCTTAAAGCTTTCAAGGCTTGAAGCGGATGTTGTGGAGTTTGATGAGAAGGATACGCTGCTGTCTGAAATTGTGTCTGAGGCAGCTGACAATGTTATGGCACTTTGCGATTTGAGAGACATAAGGCTGTCCATAGATGAAGGCTCTGATAAGGATGCCTGTATACATGCTGATGCATACTGGCAGTGTGAGGCCATTACAAACATAGTAAAAAATGCAGTGGAGCACGCAGAGAGTGAGGTAAAGATAGGCTTTTACAGGTATGAGATGTATGCAGAGATAACAGTGCAAAACGATGGAGAAGCCATAAGTGATGAGGACAAAAAACATATTTTTACGCGTTTTTACAGTGGCAGCGGACAGTCGGCAGACAGCATCGGCATAGGACTTTCGCTCGCGGAAGCAATTGTGCGTCATGACAATGGATATATCCTTGTGGAGGATTGTAAAAAGATGTATTAAATGAAAAAAATGAATGCAGTGGCACACGCTTTGTGGTAAGATATCTGTGATAAGTTGAGAAAATTTATCAATAAATACACTAGGAAGAGATAAAATGACACTAAAAGAACTTGGCATAGGACAGAGTGCCAGAATACTTACAGTAGGCGGTGAGGGCGCACTGCGCCAGCATTTCCTGGATATGGGAGTAATCCCAAAGGCCGAAGTGACAGTTATCAAATTTGCACCGATGGGAGACCCGATGGAGCTTCAGGTGCACGGCTATGAGCTCACATTGAGGCTTGATGATGCGGCACAGATTGAGGTAGAATTAATTGATAGCCGTTCAAGAAAGCATGAGGGTCCTAAAAGATAAGCAACACAGCCCATCCCGGACTTGGTGAGGAGGGTAAATACCATGTGAAAGGCAGCGGCAATCCCCTTCCGGATGGTGAGAAGCTCACATATGCACTTGTGGGAAACCAAAACTGCGGCAAGACAACACTTTTCAACCAGCTTACAGGCTCAAACCAGCATGTGGGCAATTTCCCGGGAGTGACGGTGGACAGAAAGGATGGCTCTATTAAAGAACATCCGGATACATCAATCACAGATTTACCGGGCATTTACTCAATGAGCCCATATACGAGTGAGGAGATTGTGTCGAGAAACTTTGTGCTCGATAACAAGCCAAAGGCCATAATAAATATTGTAGATGCGACAAATATCGAGAGAAACCTGTATCTGACCATGCAGCTTCTTGAGATGGATATACCGATGGTTATCGCTCTAAATATGATGGATGAGGTGACGGCAAACTCAGGCTCAATCGATGTAAATAAAATCGAGGGACTGTTAGGAGTGCCTGTTGTACCGATTTCTGCCGCAAAGAATCAGGGTGTTGATGAGCTGGTGCGCCATGCAATACACATTGCAAAGTATCAGGAGCACCCTGGCAGACAGGATTTCTGTGATGAGAATGATTTTGGCGGTGCTGTGCACAGATGTATACACGCGGTCAGCCACCTGATTGAGGATCATGCAAAGCTCGCCGGAGTCCCGATTCGCTTTGCTGCTACCAAAATTATCGAGGGAGATGCGCTTATATTAGAGCAGCTTCATCTTGATGAGAATGAGAAAGAGGCAATAGAGCATCTGATTGTCCAGATGGAGAAGGAGCGAGGCCTTTGACAGAAGCGCTGCAATTGCGGATATGCGCTTTACATTTATTGAGAAAATATGTGAGAGCACCGTGGTAAAACCGAAGGAGAGCAGGGAGCGTATCAGGAGTGAACGCATCGACCGTGTTCTTACAGGCAAATACACGGCAATACCGTGCTTTATAGTGATAATGCTTGCTGTATTTTATCTCACCTTCAACGTAATCGGAGCAGGACTTCAGTGGCTTTTGGAGCAGGGCATAGGAGCACTGACCGCACTGACGGATAAGGCACTCACAGCGGCAGGTGTGAATGAGGTGCTGCACGGACTGGTAATAGACGGCATCTTTCAGGGTGTCGGAAGCGTATTAAGCTTTTTGCCGATTATCGTGACACTGTTCTTTTTCTTATCCCTCATGGAGGACAGCGGATACATAGCGAGGGTTGCATTCTTCATGGACAAGCTCCTTCGTAAGATAGGACTTTCCGGACGAAGCATAGTACCAATGCTCATAGGCTTCGGCTGTACGGTGCCAGCTGTCATGGCGACACGTACACTGCCAAGTGAGAGAGACCGTCGAATGACTATACTCCTCACACCGTTTATGAGCTGTTCGGCAAAATTGCCAATTTATGCATTCTTTGTTAGTGCATTTTTCCCGAAGCATGGCGGACTTGTCATGGGAGGACTGTACTTCCTTGGAATAATTGTCGGAATACTTTTCGCATTTATCTACAGAAAGACTTTGTTCAGGGGTGACGCAGTGCCATTTGTCATGGAACTGCCAAACTACAGGATGCCGGGCGCCAAGAATGTGTGCCAGCTGCTCTGGGAAAAGGCAAAGGACCTTTTTGCAGAAGGCATTTACAGTAATACTTATTGCCACAATGCTTATATGGTTCTTACAGAGCTTTGACATACACTTTAACATGGTAACAGACTCAAAGGACAGCATGCTTGCTGCTATTTCAAGTATTATCGTGCCTGTCTTTAAGCCTCTGGGACTCGGAGACTGGCGTATATGCACGTCACTTATCAGCGGACTCATGGCAAAGGAGAGCGTGGTATCAACACTGGAGATACTGTTTGGAGGAACTGTTACGACAGCACTCACAACACTTTCAGCTGCATCTCTTCTGGTGTTCTCGCTGCTCTACAGCCCTTGCGTGGCTGCTATAGCATCCATAAAAGAGAGCTGGGGGCAAAGTGGGCAGTCAGCGTGGTGCTTTTTTGCAGTGTGCGATTGCATGGGTGGCAGCATTTATTGTAAGAATTATTGGACTTCTGCTAATGTAAAAACTGACTATTCAAGGTGGTTTTGAATAGTTACAAAAAATATAAAAGGAGATATTTGATGGAGATTAAACTGGAAAATGAATCACTTGAGCTCACGATAAACAGCTTCGGAGCAGAGCTTAAAAGCATCACCGGCAAGGAAACAGGTACACAGTATCTGTGGGATGCCGATGAGAAATACTTGGAAGAGAAGCGCACCGGTGCTTTTCCCGTTTGTCGGCAGCTTAAAGGACAAGAAGTTTACCGTTGATGGGACAGATTATCCGATGGGACAGCATGGCTTTGCAAGGGATATGGAGTTTGAGCTTGTGTCACAGACAAAGGATGAGGCATGGTTTTCACTTAAATCAAATGATGAGACTCTTGCAAAATATCCGTTTGAGTTTGTGCTCGAAATCGGCTATAAGCTCTCAGGCAGTGAGATAAAGTGACCTGGAGGGTGACTAATCCTGCGAAAAAAGGATTTACTTTTCTCAATAGGTGGTCATCCGGCATTTATGTGTCCGGTCGCAGAGCAGGGAAAGCAGTCAGACTATTATCTGAAGCTTGACACAGACAAAGCAATCACCTACGGACTTATCTGCGACGGAGGACTTTTAGACAAGGAGGACAATCTGCTTAAGGTGGATGCGGATGGATACTGTCAGATAGATGAGCACATGTTTGATAAGGATGCGCTCATAATAGAAAACAGACAGGCTTCAAAGGTGAGCCTGTGTACACCGGATAAGAAGCCATATCTTACGGTGTACTTTGATGCGCCTTTATTTGGTCTGTGGTCACCGGCAGGAATGGGAGCACAGTCTATCTGTATTGAACCGTGGTACGGCCGATGTGACAGAGCAGGCTTTGCCGGAGAATTAAAGGACAGGGAGTATGGTAATTCGCTGGCACAGGGTGAGAAATTTGAGAAGTCATATACGATTGCAATTGAGATGTAGATTTTCTTGTTCTCGGGTGGCTTAAATAGTTTACAAACTAATAATATAAGATATAATCAGAATTATGGGACTGCAATATATTGCAGTCCCATGATTTTTGTATTGACAAAATGCAAGATATGAAATATATTATACTTAGCTAGTGACTAATAAACAGTAGAGTATTAATCAGTAGAGAGGGTGTTATAATGCAAAAGCAAAATTCAAAAAAGAAATTTTTGGAGAAACTTTATATTAGCTTATCATTTTATTTTGGGGATGATGACTGTGATAGTATAATTAAAGACTATGAAGAATGGTTCGAAAATGAAGAAATGGCTGAAAAAAGTGAGCACGAAATATGTTCAGGCTTAGGAAAACCGTTTGATATCGCGAGAAATTTATACAAAGATTCAAAAGAAGGAAAAGAGCATACGTTTCCATTGAAGAGTAGTGTTTTATTACAGACAATTGCCACGCTGGTTATATATTATGTGCTATGCATCAGTTTGTTAAGATACTTTGATAAAAACGGCTGGAATTTTTATCCGGTTGCTCTGATAGCTAATGTTCTAGTATTTGTTGCAGGTTTGTTTATTCTTAAAAATCAAAATTAACATGTGATATGCAATTTAAAAACCATCTGTTATTAATCGGATTATTCTTTTTTATTTTATTAACAGAAGTATTTCTGGTAATGAAAAAGAATGAGGCTGGCTTAGGGAGTTATTATGTGGTATTAGTTACAACAGCTATAATTATTCTGAGTTGTATTATTATTTACATCATCTTAAAGAAATATATAATAAACAGGGAATTGGGTTTTATAACGATATTTCATATACTTGGTATTATTACCTGTTTAATGTATTTTATAAATCAGTTACATATGTTTTATATAGAAAGAACGCTTGGGCTTGAAAAAATAATAGCATATAGTAGTTTATTATATATTCAGACACTGATTTTGGGGACAATTTTATTGTTAAAATTAAAATTTGAGAGGAAATCATAAATGGATTCACAGCTAAAAAGAGGAATCTTAAATATATGTATTTTACAGCTTTTAAAACAAGAAGACAGATATGGATACGATATAATTAAAATATTGCAGGGACTTTTCCCGGATACAGATGAAAGCACTATTTATGCCATTCTAAGAAGAATGAATAAAGGAGGGTTGACGGAAGTATATTACAGTGAAAAATCATTGGGACCACAGAGAAAATATTATAAAATAGTAGAAAAGGGGGAATTATATTTAAAAGAAAACATAGCTTCCTGGAATGAGATAGTAAGGATTTTTCACGAACTTGAAATAATGTAATTGATGAAACATTTAAAATTACTTGTTCAGATGAAGGAACAATAAGCGATAATAATTAACTACACATGTATTTGAAAAGCAGGTGCATCGGCATATATAGCATAACGCTATATGTGCCTTTCAAGTTTGCCGGCCTGAAGCAGCCATTTTTGATCAATTTTCTTAAGATCTTCACCGAATCTGACATGCAGCCGAACTGAGCCTTCGAGCTGCTCGATATGTTCAATGGTGCCCTTGCCGAACTTTGGATGATTGACATCGTCATTGATATTAAATTTTACAGTACTGTTTTTCTTTTGCGGTATTCCTGCTCGCGTGAATATGTGTCGCGGATAGGAATACTCTTGTCAGTAATTTTCTTTTTGAGAACCTTATCATAATCGTGCTTAATAAGTCCTTCACCGGCTTTGTAGTAAGGAGTGGGAGCTGCTCCGATAAGTGAGCAGCAGTATTTCCACGCACTTCCGTGGATGCCGGGCTGCCAGTTGTATTTGTCTGGGATGTCCATATTGTACTGCATATAGTGGGCATATTCGTGCTTATATAAATCCATCCGGTCATCTTTTGACAAGGGCTTTGTCACACAGTAGCCGATGAAAAGCAGCGAAAAAATGAAATTCTTCTTCATCCTGCCCAAAGCCCGGAGTGTATGCACCGAGTCTGTCAGTATCAAAGCCAAAGGTGATAGGAACCCTTGCACCGTTAAGCCCAAGCTGTCTGTCGAGCTTCTGGTAGAGAAAGCGGATTTCCGCGAGATGTATTTTTGTTTCGTTTTCGAGTAGGTGTCGTAAATTGTTGTCTATGTTCATAAGAATATTTCTCTAAAAAATCAGTTTGTTTTCAATACAGTAATGATATATTCCGTCATCCTCAACCGATTTGCATACAAAATCAGCATTAGCCTTGACTTCGTCCTTTGCATTGCCCATGGCAACACCCATGCCTACGGCCTCAAGCATTTCAATATCGTTATGTCCGTCACCGAAAGCAATTGCTTCATCCTTTGAGAAGCCATAATGCCTAAGCACTGCTGCAACAGCATTGCCTTTGCCACTGTTAAGCGGAATAATATCAACGGCCTTATCCCACCATGCAGTTATCTGTGAGTGGGCGCGCCGGATAGAATCTGTGAGTGCTCATCTTTTGGCAGGAGCACATAATCTGATAGATATCTGTTTTGCTTATGTCGTCAAAATTGTCAGCAATTTTAAGCTTTTCACTGCCAAAGGCAAAGTACTGCTCTAAATCAGGGTCGGTACCGTTTGTGACAATCATATGCTCGTTGCTGATTGCAATGGCGCGGTTCATTTGCTTTAGATTGAAATTATCTGATATTTGTCGTGCTCATTAATAGGATTTTTGAAGATGATATCATTGCCTTTGGTGACGAATGAGCCGTTAAAGGTGAGCAGGACATCAAAATCAATTCCATCAAAATGAGGCACACCTGTGTAGCTTCTTCCGGTAGCCATACAAAGGATGATGCCATTTTGGTGGAGCTGCCTAAGTGCAGTAGCAGTGTTTGCCGATAATTTTTTATGTCCCAGCCGAAGCAGGGTGCCATCCACATCAAAGAATGCTATTTTAATCATGGCAGAGCATTAATCAATCATCCTAAACTCTTATTAGCAGATGAACCTACTGGCAATTTAGACTCTGAAAAACGTGATGAACTTTTACAGCTTTTTACGTTATATGAACGAACAGGAAGAAATGACAATTCTTGTGGTTATTCCGTTGTTCATGATTCCGTTGTTATATGAACGAACAGGGAAGAAAAAAGCAAATGTTGCACAAAAGCAAATAGATTACTTCACTTCATATGATGGATGGGAAAATAGTCAATGACGAGGTGATTGTATGAGGTGGGGATTTTTTATGGTTAACTTTGCGCTTGATAATGAAACAACGTTTGCGTACCATAACTTTATTTTGCGGTATTTTTTTCTCTAGTTTTTTATATTTTGGAAGTTTGGGGTATTACTTTTTGGACACAAGTACATGAGAGGATTCCGACACGAGCACATTTAATTCTACCGAATTAGCATTGACTGTATTGGCGGTAATGCTTTAACAATAGTTTTGGTATGTGTTCTGCAGTTCTTCTTTCATAATTTATTTGCTTTGACATTTTTCAAAAATGGCATAGTCTTAGACGTTTAATTACGCTGGGGCAA
>VOFG01000208.1_pt1 | contig 54000 bp, 77 predicted proteins | sample 5384171 | NCBI WGS metagenome assembly VOFG01 (sample SAMN12384726, study PRJNA508395) | human gut metagenome | isolation source: healthy gut F | host: Homo sapiens
GATCGTGACCCGGAGGAAAGTGAGCAGAAGTGACCCGCTCCCTGCGAAAGGAGGCAGAACCCATGAAATGCAAACGACTGTTGGCGCTGGCGCTGGCTGCGGCCCTGTGCATCGTGGCAGCGGCTTGCGGTACAAAGAACAATGCGCCCGATACCCCCACCAAGACGGACACCCCACCGCCGCCCCGGCGGCACCCAGACCGTGGGCGACACCGGCGACGGCACCGTCCGGGAGGACGGCTCCACGTGCCGGGGCAGGTGGACCGGCTGCGGCTGACCTATAACGGCAACGTCAGCTCCGCCCTGTACGTCACCTCGGCGGCCCACCTGCCCGGACTACCCGGGCTGTCCGCCTACGACGATGCGTTCTTCAAGGACCATGCGCTGGTGCTGGTGCAGGCGTCGGTGAGCTCCGGCTCCGTGGAGGTGGGCATCGAGTCCGTGTCCCTGAAGGCGGACCACACCGCCGTGGTGGCGCTGACCCATCAGGCGAGGGCAGGTTGGCACCGCCGACATGGCCACATGGCTGCTGTGGACGGAGGTGGACACCGGACTGGAGGATTACCAGTGGACGGTGGCCAATCCGGCGCTGGAGTCCCAGCTGTCTCAGTATTGATCAAGCGATCCCCAACCCCCGTCTGCCACGCAGACGGGGGTTTTTCGGCGCACTTCCTGCCGTACCCACTGGAAAATGCGGCGGAGATAGTGTATAATGGCGAAAGTGAGTAAAAACAGGAGGGGACCCTATGGACATCAGACAGCGCTTACACCTCTCCGGCATGGACAGCCACGCCCCGGGCTGGCCCGGAAATGGGGACTGGGGCTGGAGGTCACGGACTTCTGCTACGCCCCATGCTGGACGACCCCGCCACCCTTCCGGCGGTTCGGGAGAAGATGGCAGGCATCGACCATTTCTGGCTCCACGCCCCGTTTGCGGAGCTGGCTCCCTGTGCCGTGGACCCGCTGGTGCGGGAGGTGACGGCCCGGCGCTATCGTCAGGCTTTGTCCGCCGCCCGGCAGCTGGGCATCCGCCGTCTGGTGATCCACAGCGGCTATATCCCGCTGGTGTACTTTCCGGAGTGGTTCACGGAGCAGTCCGTGGCCTTCTGGCGGGAGTTCCTGCCGGGAGGTCCCGGAGGATATGGTGCTGGCGCTGGAAAACGTCATGGACGAGACGCCGCAGCTGATGACGGACATCGTCCGTCAGGTGGATGATCCCCGGCTGGGTCTGTGTCTGGATGTAGGCCACGCCAATAGCCTGCGCCAGCCGGACACCTCCCATGGGTGGATCGCCCCCATGGCCCCCTACCTGCGGCATGTACACCTGCACAACAATTTAGGGGATTGGGATCTCCACAGCAGTCTGGGAGAAGGCAGCATCCCTATGCAGCAGATACTGGCGGCGCTGCTGGAGCAGTGTCCGGCGTCCCATGGACCATCGAAAATCAGGACTGCGCCCCGTCCCTTGCATGGCTGGCGCAGCAGGGCTATCTCAGCGAGGTGACCTATGACAGATCAGGAATTGAAGCAGTACTGCGGGGCCGTCACCGTCCCCGGATCGGGAGATCATGGACGCCGCCCGCCGCCGTCAGGCGGAGCTGGCCAAGCCCCCCGGCAGCCTGGGGAAGCTGGAGGAGATCTCTATCCGGCTGTCCGGCATCACCGGACAGGTGCGCCCCCATATCGAGAAGTGCCGGGTGCTGGTGCTGGCGGCGGATAACGGCGTCACGGCGGAGGGCATCTCCTCCGCCCCGGAATCCCGTGACTCTTTCGCAGGTCATCAACATGACCCGCCACAAGACAGGAATGTCGGCGCTGGCCCATTACTTCGGCAACGAGGTGGTGGTAGCGGACATGGGCATCGACACGGATCGCCCCATCCCCGGCGTGCTGGACCGGAAGGTGCGCCGCTCTACCGGCAACATTGCCAGAGAACCCGCCATGACCCGGCAGCAGGCCCTTCAGGCGTTGGAGACCGGCATGGGGCTGGCGGCGCAGGCCGCCGCTGACGGCGTGCAGGCGCTGGGCATCGGGGAAATGGGCATCGGCAACACCACCACCTCGGCGGCGGTGCTGGCAGCCCTGACCCACGCCCGGCGCAGGCCGTCACCGGTCGGGGCGGCGGGCTGACGGATGCGGCCTTTGAAAAGAAAAAACAGGTCATCGACCGGGCGCTGGCCCTGCATCGCCCCGACCCCGCCGACCCGGTGGGGGTACTGGCCGCCGTGGGCGGGCTGGATCTGGCCGCCATGACGGGGGCCTTTCTGGGCTGCGCCCAGAACCATGTCCCGGCGGTGGTGGACGGCTACATCTCCATCGTGGCGGCGCTGACGGCGGTGCGTCTCTGCCCCGCTGCGGGAGAGTATCTGTTCCTCTCCCACGCCTCCTATGAGATCGGCTACCGCATCGCCGCACAGGAACTGGGGCAAGAGCCCTGTCTGCTGCTGGGGATGCGGCTGGGCGAGGGCAGCGGCTGCCCGGTGATGTTTCAGATCTTGCGGGCCGCCTGCGCCATCATGGACGGTATGGCCACCTTCCCGGAGGCCGCTATTGAGGACGACTACCTGGCCCCTATCCGGGCGCAGGACAGCTTTACGGTGACGCCATGAGGATCCTTCTGTTAGGCGGCAGCAAAAGCGGCAAGCGCATGATGGGCCAGCATATGGCCCGGCGGCTCTCCGCCGGGGCGCCCATGTACTACTGGGCCACGCTGGAGCCCAGAGACGGAGAGGACCGTGCCATCGTCCGGCGGCATCTGGCGGAGCGGGACGGCTGGGGCTTTGAGACCATTGAGCAGGGCCGGCAGCTGCCGGAGGCACTGGTGCGGGTGTCCCCGGCGGGGACGGTGCTTTTCGACAGCATTACGGCGTGCCTGGCCTGCCAGATGTTCTCCGCCCGGAGCCGGATGGAGAAGCCCCCCGACGCACGACGGAGGAGCTGCTGGTCATCAGCCGTCACCCGGCCCACTTTGTCTGCGTCTGCGACGAGCTGTGGCGGGACGGCGTGACCTATGAGACGTGGACGGAGACGTACCGCCGGGGCCTTGCGGAGATCTGCCGCACATTGGCGGCGGAATTTGACGTGGTATGTGAGCTGACGGCGGGACTACCCCGCCTGTGGAAAGGAGCGTGGCCTTTTGAGTGAGTGGCTGGACGGGTTTTCCATGGCCTGGGGGATGTTTTTGGCGATCCCCTGCCCCCTGCGGCGGTGGAACGAGAAGGCTCGTGAGAAAATGCTGGTGTGTCTGCCGCTGGTGGGACTGGCGGTGGGCGGCATCTGGCTGGGCCTGTATCTGCTGCTGCGCCATGCCGCCATCGGCGGGCTGTACGCCTTCCTCATGGCGGCGTTCCCGTGGCTGGTGACGGGCTTCATGCACTGGATGGCTACATGGACGTATGCGACGCCGTGCTGTCCCGCCGGGAACTGGCCACCCGCCAGCGCATCCTGAAGGACTCCCACTGCGGAGCCTTCGCCGTCATCGGCATGGTGCTGCTGGCCCTGTGCCAGTGGAGCGTATTCCTCTCCGGCAGCGCCGGCGAAAGCCTGTGGGGGCTGTTGCTGATCCCGGTGGCCACACGGGCCTGTGCGGGACTGGCGGTACTGAAGCTGCGGCCCATGGGTACCAGCCAATACGCCGCCATGGGCCGCCACGGCGGCTATGCCGCAGCGCTGGCGGTGCTGCTGGCGGCGGCGACCGCCGTCACCGCTGGTCACGGACCGCAGCTTTGCCCCCTTGGCGGCAGCAACGGGCTACGGGCTGGCGGTATGGTACGGCTTCCGGCAGCTGGACGGCATGAACGGTGACATCTCCGGCTTTGCCCTGACACTGGGTGAGCTGGCGGGAGCCGCCGTATGGACTTTGGTGAGGTGAGGATATGGACTTGATCATCGGCGGAGCATATCAGGGAAAGCTAACGCTGGCGGCGCAGGAGTACGGCCTGACACCGGGGGATATCTGCGATCTGGCGGCAGGTGAGCCGGCGCTGGGCGCCCGGTGCTATATCCATCTGGAGGAGCTGACCCGGCGGCAGGAGGACACTGAGTCGTATCTTCCTCTGCTGGCGGCGGCAGAGGTGGTCATCGCACGGGAGATCGGCAGCGGCGTGGTCCCTATGGATGCCGGAGAGCGGGCCTGGCGGGAGCGCCATGGCCGTCTGCTGCGGCGGCTGGCCCAGCAGGCCGGCAGCGTGCGCCGGGTATTTTGCGGACTGACGGAGGTGCTGAAATGAAGCTGACCCTGCCGCGCCATGCCCAGACGGAGGGCAGCCTGCGGAACCTGTATTACGGGGCGGCGGATATCCCCGCCCTGCCGGAGTCTCTGTCGGAGCTGCACCGCCGGGCCGGGGACTATCCCACGGCCCAGCGCTACTATACCAGCGGGATGCTGCGGACGGAGCAGACGCTGGCGGCCATCTATGGCAACGTACCCCACACCCGGCTTCCGGGCCTGCGGGAGATGGACTTCGGCGACTTCGAGATGAAGAGCTACGAGGAGCTGAAGGACACCCCGGCCTATCAGGCGTGGATCACCGACGTGGAGCACAACCCCTGCCCCCCACGGGAGCGCGCCCCGCAGGTGCTGCGGCGCAGCCTTTGCGGCCATCGCCCCGGTGGTGCAGAGGCCGGAGGACGCCGTCTGCGTCATCCACGGCGGCGTCACGGCGGGGCTGATGATGACTTGGTTCGGCGGCGGGCGGTATGACTACTCCGTCTCCCCGGTCAGGGCTTTCAGGTGACCTTCCGGGAGGGCCAGCCGGTGTCGTATACCCGTATCCCGGCGGCGGAATAAGGCCCGCCGGACGGCGTTTTCCATCTGCAGGGGCAATTTTTTGCGCCGCCGGAGAGAAAAATGGTTGCATTTTATAAAGAAGTGTGTATAATATATGGGCGGAGCATCCGCTCCATATATTATGGCTCTACAACTTCATATCCGGGCTTGTAGCTCAGCTGGGAGAGCGTTCGGTTCGCATCCGAGAGGTCGTGGGTTCGAATCCCATCAGGTCCACCATAAGATCCACCGTAATTCTGATAGAATTACGGTGGATCTTTCTGTTGCTTCGGCGCCAGTTATCTGCTAAGATGAAATATGCCTATGCGAGAATTATCAGAGCACCTGTACACCGTCGAAAACGCTTGGAGCAAATTGCGTTAGGAGGAAGAAAGCTAATGTACTATCACGCATCATCTGTTAAGGGTATTACACAACTAACGCCGCAGAGTTCGAATCATGGTATTCCTTTGGTTTATTTTTCCACAAAAAAGAAAACGTATTGGTCTATTTGAGCAATTCCATCGAAAAAGTATTGCGTGGAAACCGGCTTTTCTTATGATGGAAAATGCCAAAAAATGGGGGCCGTACGGTTTTGGTAAAGATGGGCGGCAACGTTTGGAAGAGTATTATCCCAATGCTCTGATAAGCACATACAAAGGCGTATCCGGGTATATTTATTCTGCCGAGACAATTTCAGATTCCGGTTTTTCGGTTCAAATACGGATGTCGCTACCAGTAGCATACCGGTCGATATATCCGGTGTGGAGTTTATCCCTGATGCCTATGAAGCAATTTTGCAGGCGGAGCGAGAAGGCCTGCTTACTATTATCCGATATGAAGAAATGAATGATAAAATGAGAGCATGGAACAAAAAGACTATTTTGGAAGAATACGAGAACGCATCCAATCATCCGGAGTATCGGCATTTCTTAAAAGGAAACTTTTCTGAAATTCTTTGTGGTCGATGACTGTGTATATCCTTGCCTGTGCCATAAGCAAAGAGCAACGATAAAAATCACTACTTTCCCTTAAATTGAAAATGCACCCCCCAAGCGTCCGGGGGTTCATTCTATTAAAGTAAGGCTATTTACCAAACAGGTATTGGACGAACACCTATTTCTTCAGCGGCGGTTTCGCCGTGAAGTGTTCGCTCTGATCCGCAACAGAAAAGTGCCGTCTTGGAATCACTTCCAAGACGGCGCTTCTCTGTTAGACGCCCTTGTGTCGTGCTATAACCTTTACAAACCAGATTCTGCGGAGGTCTTTTCCGTATAGCAAACCTTATTCGGCAGCGTTCAGACTGCTGTCCCACTTCCAGCTGCGAACCTCCGGCAGATCCACGCCGTTGTCCCGGATATACTGACGATGCTCCACCAGCTTATCCTGCATCTTCTGCACCAGATACGCCCCCGGTTGCCCAACTGGGGCAGCCGACGGACCGTATCGATGACCAGATCGAAGCGGTCAATGTCGTTGAGAACACGCATATCGAAGGGGGTGGTGATGGTTCCCTCCTCCTTGTAGCCCCGCACATGGAGGTTCCGGTTGTGGCGGCGGTAGGTCAGCTCATGCACCAGCGTGGGGTAGCCATGATAAGCAAAGATGATGGGCTTATCCTTGGTGAACAGGCCGTCGTATTCCTCGTCTGTCAGGCCGTGGGGATGATCCGTGTGGGGCTGCAGCTTCATCAGATCCACCACGTTCACCACACGGATCTTCAGCTCCGGCAGTTCCTGACGCAGGATGCTCACGGCGGCCAGCGTCTCCAGCGTAGGCGTATCGCCGCAGCAGGCCATGACCACATCCGGCTCCTGCCCCTGATCGTTGGAGGCCCAGCTCCAGATGCCGATCCCCTGGGTGCAGTGCTTCACCGCCTGCTCCATGGTCAGCCACTGGGGCCTGGGGTGCTTGCTGGCCACAATGACGTTGACATAGTTGCGGCTCTTGATACAGTGGTCAAAGCAGGACAGCAGGCAGTTGGCATCCGGCGGCAGATACATCCGCACCACGTCCGCCTTCTTGTTGGCCACGTGATCCAAAAAGCCGGGGTCCTGATGGGTAAAGCCGTTGTGATCCTGCTGCCAGACGTTGGAGGCCAGAATATAGTTCAGCGAGGCGATATCCTGCCGCCAGGGCAGCTCGTTGCACATTTTCAGCCACTTGGCGTGCTGGGAGAACATGGAGTCCACGATGCGGATGAACGCCTCATAGCTGTCAAAGAAGCCGTGGCGGCCCGTCAGCAGATAGCCCTCCAAAAGCCCTCACAGAAATGCTCGGAGAGCATGGAGTCCATGACCCGGCCGTCCGGGTCCAGATGGTCGTCAATACCGGGGATCTGCTGGTCCAGGAATCGGCGGCCCGTCACCTCGAACACCGCCTGCAAGCGGTTGGAGGCCGTCTCGTCGGGGGCAAAGATGCGGAAGTTGCGGGCGTCCAGGTTCAGCTTCATCACGTCCCGGGCGTAAGTGCCGAGAACATACATATCCTGCGCTTCCACAGCGCCGGGGGCCTTCACGTCCACGGCGTAGCCCCGGAAATCGGGGGTCCGCAGGTCACGCAGCAGCAGTCCGCCGTTGGCATGAGGGTTAGCGCCCATGCGGCGGCGGCCCGTGGGCGGGAAGGAGGCGATGAGCTCCACCGGCGTACCGTCGGGGTTAAAGAGCTCCTCCGGCTTATAAGAGCGCAGCCACGCCTCCAGCTGGGCGAGGTGCCGGTCGGTGTCTGTCCCCATGGAGATGGGCACCTGATGGGCTCGCCAGCAGTTCTCCACCGGCAGCCCGTCCACTTCCTTGGGGCCGGTCCAGCCCTTGGGGGTGCGCAGCACGATCATGGGCCAGCGGGGCCGCTTGGCCTCGCCGGTCTTGCGGGCCTCCCGCTGGATGCGCTTGATCTCCCGGATCACCCGGTCCAGCACCGCCGCCATCTGCTGGTGCATGACCATGGGATCGTCGCCCTCCACGAAGTACGGCTCCCAGCCGCAGCCACGGAAGAAGCACTCCACCTCCTCGTGACTCATGCGGGAGAAGATGGTGGGGTTGGCGATCTTGAAGCCGTTGAGGTGCAGAATGGGCAGTACGGCGCCGTCGGTGATGGGGTTGACGAATTTGTTGCCGTGCCACGACGTGGCCAGGGGGCCGGACTCCGCCTCTCCGTCGCCCACCACACAGGCGGCGATGAGATCGGGGTTATCCGCCACGGCGCCGAAGGCGTGGGCCAACGAGTAGCCCAGCTCGCCGCCCTCATGGATGGAGCCGGGGGTCTCCGGCGCCACATGGCTGGGGATGCCGCCGGGGAAGGAAAAGCGCTTGAAGAGCTTTTGCATTCCCTCCTTGTCTCTGGTAATGTTGGGATAGACCTCGGTGTAGCTCCCGTCCAGCCAGTCCTGTGCCACCATGGCGTTGCCGCCGTGGCCGGGGCCGGAGAGATAGATCATATCCAGATCGTTGCGCTTGATGACCCGGTCCAAATGCGTATAGATGAAGTTCTGGCCCGGGCAGGTCCCCAGTGTCCCACGATGGTCTGCTTGAGGTCGCTTTTGACCAGCGGGCGCTCCAGGAGGGGGGTTATCCATCAGATACAGCTGGCAGGCCGTCAGATAGTTGGCGGCACGCCAGTAGGCGTGAAGCTGCCGCAGCTCCTGCTCGCTCAGCGGCTGCTTTTGGAGAAGCGGATGCCGGTTTTGATGGTAGGCATGGAAAATCCTCCTTACTAAAAAATATCCTTCACTGCTGAAATGTCCTCTGCTGCTGAAATGTCCTCTGCTGCTGAAATGTTCTCTGCTGTCGAAATGCTCTTGGCAGCAGGTGCGGTGAAACGGTCACAACAAGGTCTCCCCCGATCTGGCCGATTTCTGACACGAACCGGACACTTTTCTCACCCATCGCTGACAGGAATTTTGTCCTGTAAATGTCCATTTTGGTACCACTTCCGGTACCATCGATGGACGAGGGCAATCACGCCTGGCAGCGTGTCTTTCCGGCGCTTTTTGTCCTTTTTCGCCTTGGCGGGCGCCGTCTGCATCTCAAAAAACAAAAATCACTCGAAAATCCATCGCTGGCAGGTGCCTTGCAGTTTTGCCGGAGCAGAAATATGGCCAGACAAGGAAAGACCCGCAGAGCATACTTTGGTCAAGGGGATCGACGCAGTATGGGCGGATTTCTGCCCGGCAAAACCGTGTTTGCCCTGTTCATGGATGGTAAGTACACCATAATACAAAAAGTTACCCTGCGTCAAGTCGAAATCTTCCTCCTCTCGACCGAAAAAACCTCCGGAAAAACCACTTGCCAGATGGATCTATAACAGAAAATATATCCGGCGGACCTGACCGGGTATCCCATAGAGAATGTGAGATCATAAATGTCACTCTGCCCATGTCGGACGGCGAAGGGGCATTTCTTTTTGCGCTCCGGGATCTGAGAGCAGCTCCCATGAACGCAGGAGGGCCGTTCTATGCCGAAAACAAAATGGGGATCCGTTATTTTTACCGCCTACAAATTCTTTGACTCAAGGAGTTTCTCTTTTTCGTGGTGCTGGAGGATATCCACACCGAGGGCTTCGCCGCGGCTCAGCACTCCTTACAGGGGAAACGCCGCCCTGCCCCCGGCAGAGCGTGCGGCGGCGGCCATTCTGGCGGCCTGCCGCTGGCTGTCGGAGACACGGGCGCTGGTGTTCATGGAAAACGACGCCGAGTTCCTGCTGCGCCGTCTGCCGCAGGACATCCTCTCCACCCACTACCATGACGATGAGGGACACATCCGGGCGCTGCCGGAGGAGAGCGGCCTGTGTCCCCGTGGCGGCACCGCTCTGGCCGCCGCCGCCGTCCGGGGCCTGATCCTGACGGTCTCCCACCAGGATCAGATCGGTCAGCTGTATCCGCAGGTCCTCTCCCTGCTGGTCCACGGGGCCTGCCGGGAGCTGTTTTAACAGGTGAAGGCTGCAGCGATGTGGCTTTTCCAAGGGATATCGGTTCGCCCATTCTAACCAAGCCTTTTAATTCCCCCTACCTGCCAAGTCACAGGAAGGAAGGTACGTTCATGGAATGTGATAGTTCTGTTCTCTCATTGTCCGACACCTCCTGACGTTTTCATGATACTCAGAAAGCTGCCGAGGCACAAAGATGCGATATATGACAGGCAGAAAACAATAAGGCTCCGACCTTGTGAGCCAGAGTCTTATTGCTTGCCTTTGCGAATGTCACTTTCCGTATTTTGAAATTACCGCCTTATAGGGCTGTGACATGGCCTCTCCTTTTTCTGTTTTCAGAAGGTCATCGACTGCCGCAGCAGCCGACCCAACGGGCCTCAGATGACCTGATACTCCTTCAGCAGCTTTTCGATGTCAGTGCCCTCGATCTTGCTCAGCGCCTTCTTCAGCGCCAGCTTTTCCACCAGATTCAGCTCCATATCGATGGGTTTCTTGCCGTCCCGCAGCTTCACGGTGGCATCCAGCAGATCCCGGACATCATATACGCTGCCCCAGACCTCCGGCACGCCACGATCCACGTTCAGCAGGGTATACACGGCCTCCATACCGGTCCGCATGGAGTACTCCGTGGTAAAGATGGTGTCACGGGGTGTCTCGGCAAACTGGCCCAGGAAGGCGAAGTTCACAGCGCCGTCGGGTACGACCTTGGGCCGGTCGCCGTAGGCGCGGGGCATGAAGAACGCGTCGATATACGGCATCATGACCGGCACGGTGTTGGCGCTGTTTTCGGCCATGTCCTCGATCTGATCCTCCGGCACGCCGATGTGATACAGCCACTCCATGCAGATCTCCTTACCGGTACACTCCCGCATAGGCTTTTTTTCACATAGTCACCGGGCTTATCGGTAAACAGGGCATACACCCACACCAGACAATGATCCTTGGGCTGCTGGCGGAACTGGGGCTGGCGGTTGATGGTCCAGCTCATGAGCCAGTCGGAATCCCGCACCGTGACGATGCCGCCGGTGACCACGCCGCCGCTGAACGGGTCGCGCTTGCAGATCTTTTTGAGATAGGGTACGATGCGGTCATCCAGCGTCTCCACGGTGGCGCTCATCCAGTTGGTCTGCTCGGGATCGTAGCAGAACTTGTCGGGGTGGCCGAAGGCGGGGTCCTGCGCGGCGATCTTGCGCCACATATCCCAGCCGCCGCCCTCCTTGATCTCGGTGTTGTAGGGCGCGGGGGTGTTCTGGCTGCCCATCGAGGAGTTTTCCACACAGCCGCCGTTGGTGATGAACACGAGGTCGTTTTCGGTGAGGTCGATGGCCTCGCTTTTTGCCGTCCCGAGGACGTCGATGCGCTTGGCCACCTTCCGATGGGCGGTGCAGTCGAACTCCACGTTCGTCACCTGCACGCCGAAGTGGATCTTCACGCCGAAGCCCTCCAGATACTTCACCATGGGCAGGATCATGGACTCATACTGGTTGTACTTGGTGAAGCGCAGGGCGGTGAAGTCGGGCAGGCCGCCGATATGGTGGATATAGCGCTGGATATACAGCTTCATCTCCAGCGCACTGTGCCAGTTCTCAAAGGCGAACATGGTCCGCCAGTAGAGCCAGAAGTTGCTGCCGAACACCTCGTCATCGAAGAAGTCGCTGATGCGCTTGTCCTGCAGCTCCTCGTTGGGGGTGAAGAACAGCTTCATGATCTCCATGGCGCCCTTGTCGGAGATATCGAACTTGCCGTCGGTATGGGCATCTTCGCCACGGTTCACCGTGGCCCGGCACAGGGAATAGTTGGGGTCGGCCTTGTTGAGCCAGTAGTACTCGTCCAGTACGCTGACGCCCTCCGTCTCGATGGAGGGGATGGAGCGGAACAGATCCCACATGACCTCGAAATGGTTGTCCATCTCGCGGCCGCCCCGCATGACGTAGCCGATGTTCTCGAATTTCCAGCCGTCGCAGGCGCCGCCGGCGGTGGGGCCCTTCTCCAGAATGTGGACGCGCTCGCCCTTCATCTGACCGTCGCGGACGAGGTAGCACGCGGCGGTCAGGGCCGCCAGGCCGCTGCCGACAATATAGGCGGATTTGTTGTCTACGCCCTCGGGCTTTTTGGGGCGGGCAAACGCTTCATAGTTGCCACTGGAATAATACATAAAAATGCGCTCCTTTCTGTTGACCGCTGCGCCGCCCCGTCCCCTTCTCAGCACGCACACGGGAGGTCGGCGGCGTCTCGCTGGTATGTTTTCCTCTGATGATGAAAACATACACCTTGGGCGCAATTTGTTCAATAAACAGAAAAACCCCGGTGATAAGTTTTTTATCACCGGGGCGGCAGGTGTTCAGTTTTTTATCATTCCGCTCCGTTTGATGCAGGCTTGTCCGTCCGCATCCGATTCAGGGCCGCTGCCACGCTGCCGTGGATCACCAGCTCCAGCTTCTGTACCATGACCTGTGGGTCGCCCTTCATATCCCCCTTGATCCAGTCCAGCATCAGTCCCACGAACAGGTATTTATAGAGGGTGGCGATGAGCTCCTTGTCCTCCGGCCGCACGGACATCCCCCGGGCCTTCTCCTCCACCACGCCCTCCAGCAGGTCGTATGTCAGGTTATAGAGATAGTTCTCCACCTGCTCGCGGCTGACGGAGCGGTAGACGTTCAGGATAAAGGGCTTGTTCTCCTGCACCGCCTCAAAAATCTGCAAAAGCCCCTGCTGCCACGTCTCATAGGTCTTTTTCCCCGCCAGCGCCCGGCTGGCATCCTCCTGACAGCTCCACTCCACCAGATCGTAGATGTCCTTGAAGTGATAATAAAACGTCATACGGTTGATGCCGCAGTCCTCGGCGATGTCGTTGATGGTGATTTTGTTCAGCGGCTTTGCAGCAGCAGATGCTTCAGCGACGCCTCCAGCGCCCGCTTGGTGACCTGTGACATGGCGGCCCTCCTTTTCTTTCTGCTCTCATGATAGCCTCCCGGCCGCCGCCTGTCAATCCCCATCTTCGCCGCAGGGCGCAGGCGGTAAGCACGAGTGTCTCAGAAGCACAGCAGCCCCGGCAGTTCTGCCGGGGCTGCTGTTTCTTCGGCTTGCGAGACGGGGCTTACAGGTTCTCCTGCTTCAGCGCCTCGATGGGGTTTTCGCTGCGGATCTTCCGGGTGGCGTAGAGCATGGTGGCGAACACCACCACGAACACGCTGCCCACGGCGATGGCCACGCTGTACCACGGGATGTAAAACCGGGCGGCGATGCTCTGGGCCACGCTGCGATAGATGCCATAGGTCACCAGCACCGATGCCGGCAGGCCCACAGCAGCGCCCGCGCGCCGTAGATGATGCACTCGTAGTCCATCATCCGGGCAAAGCCCCGCTGGGTCAGTCCCACGGACCGCAGCATGGCGAACTCCCCGGCGGCGCAGGGCGATGGAGGTAGAGATGGTGTTGAACACATTGGTCATGGAGATCAGGGAGATGAGGATGATGAAGCCGTAGGAAAACACGTTCACCACCGTCACCATGGCCCGCTGGCTCTCACCGTTGGCGGCCAGATCCTGCAGCTCAGAGCGGCTGTTGCCCAGTTCCATCAGGATCTGCCCCATGCCCTCGTAGGAGGCGGCGTGGTCGCTGCTCCTGAACCAGAAGGCGTCGGAGGCAGGGGCCTGCCCGGTGACGGCCTCATACATACTGTACGGGTACAGCAGATACAGGTCGCCGGTACGCAGGAAGTCGGGAGCCTTCTTCAAAATAGCGCCCACGGTATAGCTCCGGGTGAGGACGGCCTCCGATGCCGGCACCGCCTGTGCCCGGCTCGTCCGGGGTCTCCCCCCCCTCGCTGCGGGCGGTATAGTAATCGTCTATATAGTCCTCCGGATAGTACAGCACATATTCCGTACCGTCCCGTGTGATGCGGTCTCCCTCGGTGAACCAGCCATCCATGGGCTGATAGCTGGTCTCCGTTCCGGTGATGGGCAGGCTGCTGCCGTTCAGCAGATGGTAATGGTACAGCTTATTGTACTTACTGCCCTCGGTGCTGCGCCAGATGTCCAGCATATCCCACGCCACCGCCTGAGGTGCATCGGGACGGAAGTAATCCTCCTCCGGCAGGCCGTTGTCCCGCAGCAGCTGCCGGAAATCCTCATCCCGGAGGAAGTACATGACGGCGCTGCGGTCTCCTCCAGACCGGTGTCCTTCCAGTAGTCCGGATCCATGTCCTCCTTGGCAAAGTGCAGGCTGGCGTAGCTGTCGGCGGTGTAGAAGCCCGATTCCACGCCGTCGGCGGCGGCCAGCTGTCCCAGCCGCTGCTCCGGCGTCACGCCCTCCGGCAGAGCCTCGCTGTAATACAGCTGCACGCCCAGTGTGCTGTCGCCCCCCAGTTGGTCTACGGCATCCGTCAGATAGGCGCAGAAGGAGGAGGCGGAGATGAACAGTGTCACGCTGAGGAACAGGCCCACCACCGTGGAGCGATAGCGCTTGCGGTTGCGCTTGAAGTTCTTGGCGGCCAACATCCCGGAGAAACCGAAGAGCTTTTTCCGTCAGGCGGGATGTCCTGACCTCCCGGCCCCGGAGCTTCACGTCCTTGGTCTGGCGGATGGCCTCCACCGGCGACACCCGCACGGCACGCTTGGCGGGGACCCATGCCGAGATGATGGCCGTCACAAGGCCGATGCCCGCCGCCGCCAGCAGCGCCCAGCCGTTGAGCACAAAGTGCATTTGCAGGGCGTTGCCGCTCTCCCCATCAGGAATCGAAGCTGTCCCGCAGACAGTACAGAGTGATGCCGATGCCCAGACAGCCCACCAGCAGACCCAGTGGGATCCCCACGGCGCACAGCACCAGTGCCTCATAGAGGACACTGTCCCGAATCTGCTTGCGGGTGGCGCCGATGGATTTCAGGATACCGAACTGCCGGGTCCGCTCCGCCACGGAGATGGAGAAGGAGTTATAGATCAGCGACACCGAGCCGAAGGAGATCATCAGCAGCAGGATCACCGCAAAGCTGTAGATCATCCGGTTCACGGAGAAGAAGGTGGTGGCGCCGTAGAAATTCAGCAGGTCGGAGTTGGAGTACCACTCCAGTCCCGGATATTTCTCGTTGTTTCCCTCCATATAGCTGTAAAAGCGGCTGGGATGGGCCACCCGGAAAAATTCATCCGTCTGATAGCCCTGCTCCTGACAGGTCAGGGCGGTGTAGCCGGGGCAGGAAAAGGGCTCCGTCGTCATATCCAGCCGCTGGTAAAAGCCCACCACGGTGTAGGTGTGGGACGTGGTGTCTGTCAGCGTCTCCCCCCTGCGTATAGGAGTCATAGACCGTCAGCTCCTCACCGCCCAGCGTCCGGTGGCCCAGCTCCAGCTCCATGGTGTCCCCCAGCGCATGGCGGACGCTGCCATTGGACCACAGATGCTCCGGCAGAAGAAGCTCCCCCGGCCTTCTCCGGCAGGCGGCCTTGGGTCAGTCGGATGGAGAGCAGGTCCGGCAGGGTGGGATCCATGGACATGATCCGCAGATAGGGCTTATAAGCATTGTCCGCCCCTACCTGCCCCCAGCCCACCAGCTGCCACGCAGACTTCTCCGTGATCTCCCGTTCCCGGCTCAGCTGCGACGCCTGCTGCTCCGTAATGTTCTGGTAGCAGCCGTGGAACCGGCCTACGGTGTACTCGGCGGCCCCCACGAGATACTGCACGCCGCTGTAAGCACCCTCCGTCACGGCGGTGAACAGGGCCACCGACAGGATGATGCCCACGATGGTCACCCACGTCCGGGAGCGGTTTTTCCGCAGAGCCTGCCGGGTGTAGCGGTGAAAGACGTTCATTCCAGCACCTCCCGAATGCGCTCATCCCGTGTGATGCGGCCGTCCTCGATGGCAATGACCCGGTGGGCCTGCAGGGCGATGTTCTCGTCGTGGGTGATGATGACCAGCGTCTGGCCGTACTTCTTGTTGGACATCTTCAGCAGCTCCACGATCTCCTGACTGTTCTTGCTGTCGAGATTGCCGGTGGGCTCATCCGCCAGCACCACCGCCGGGGCGTTCATCAGCGCCCGACCGATGGACACCCGCTGCTGCTGGCCGCCGGAGAGCTGGTTGGGCAGGTGCTTCTCCCGACCACGCAGGCCCAGCACGTCCAGCAGCTCCTCCAGCCGCTCCTGATTCACCTGCCGCCCGTCCATCAGCACCGGCAGGGTCATGTTCTCCACCACGTTCAGCACGGGGATCAGGTTATAAAACTGGTAAATGAGCCCCACCTGCCGGCGGCGGAAAATGGCCAGCTGATCCTCGTTCTGGGCGTAGACATCCTGCCCATCCACAAAGACCTTGCCGGAGGTGGGGCGGTCAACACCGCCCAAAATGTGCAGCAGAGTGGATTTACCGGAGCCGGAGGGGCCGATGATGGCCAAGAACTCCCCTTCTCCACGGTGAAGGAAATGTCGTCCACCGCCCGCACCTGATTTTCACCCTGTCCGTATACCTTACTGAGATGCTGGATCTGCATCAGTTCCATAGTCGTGTCCCCTCCTTGACTTTCTGGTGTCCAGTATACCATACGAAGGTGACGTTTCGGTGACAGGTTTCATTACAAAAACGTCACAAAACCGTCCCGGCGGAAGGGCAGTCTCTCAGAGCAGCCTTACAGAACAGTCTCCCGACAGTGAAAGAGCAGCCCCGGCGGAAAATTCCGTCGGGGCTGCTCTGGTTCTTACCGTTGTCCTTGAAAGGCTTTTGTCATTGCAGAATTATTTCTTGCGGCGATAGGTGGGGACCACCGAGGCCACGATGTCCTTCATGTCCTCCGTCTCCTCCTCACAGGCCTTCTCCAGCCGATCCAACTGGTGGCAGAACTCCTCGTCGTCCATGACGATGGGCTTTCCGATGTGGATCAGCTTGTTGGAGGTCTCCTGCAGGCCCTCCTCCGACATCAGCTTTTCTTCATACAGCTTCTCGCCGGGGCGCAGGCCCGTGTAGACTATCTTGATATCCACATCCGGCTCATGACCGGACAGGCGGATGAGGTTGCGGGCCATGGTGTCGATCTTCACCGGCTGGCCCATATCCAGAATGAATATCTCGCCGCCCTTGGCGTAGTATCCCGCCTGCAGCACCAGCGACACCGCTTCGGGGATGGTCATAAAGAAGCGGGTGATCTCCGGGTGCGTCACCGTTACCGGGCCGCCCTCAGCGATCTGCTTTTTTGAACAGGGGGATGACGCTGCCGTTGCTGCCCAGCACGTTGCCGAAGCGCACCGCCACGAAGTCCGTATTGGGGCTGCGGCGGTTCATCATCTGCACCACCATCTCGCACAGGCGCTTGGAGGCGCCCATGATGTTGGTGGGGTTCACCGCCTTATCCGTGGAGATCAGCACGAACTTCTTCACGCCGTACTTCACCGAGGCCATGGCCATCTTGTAGGTGCCGAACACGTTGTTCTTGATGGCCTCGTTGGGGCTGTCCTCCATCAGGGGACGTGCTTGTGGGCGGCGGCGTGGAACACCAGCTCCGGTCGGTACTTGGCCATGACGTCGTCCAGACGGCCCATGTCCCGCACGGAGCCGATGAGCACCTCCAGATTCAGCTCCGGATGGGTGTGGAGCAGCTCCATCTGGATATCGTAGGCGTTGTTCTCGTAGATATCGAAGATGATCAGCTGTTCGGGGTTGCTTTTGGCGATCTGGCGGCACAGCTCACTGCCGATGGAGCCGCCGCCGCCGGTGACCATCACCACCTTGCCGGAGATATACCGGCAGATCTCCTCCAGATTCACCTGAATGGGGTCACGGCCCAGCAGGTCCTGCAGCTCCACGTCCCGGAGCTTGCTGACACTGACCTCGCCGTTGACCAGCTGGAACATCCCCGGCACCGCCTGCACCCGGCAGCCGGTCTTGCTGCAGATGTCCAGAATCTCCTTGCGGTCCTGTCCGTCGCAGGTGGGGATGGCGAAGATGATCTTGTTGACCCGGTACTTCTTCACCGCATCGGAAATCCCCTGCCGCCCGCCGGCAATCTCTACACCGTCCAGATACCGGCGGCGCTTGCTGGGGTTGTCGTCGATGATGCACACCACCCGGCTGCCCAGCCGGGGATTGGAATTGATCTCCCGGATCAGCTGGCGTCCGGCCTCGCCGGCGCCGATCATCAGAATGCGGTCCCGCTCGCTTTTCTCCGTGCTGATCCCCGCCATCAGCTGGCGCATGAATCGGTAGGAGAACCGCAGCGCCGTGGTGGACATGAAGCTCATGATAAAGCCCGCAAAGTAGAAGGAGCGGGGCATATCGATCTTCAGGATCAGCACATAGGCCAGTCCGTCTGCCAGCAGCACGCCATAGGCCAGAATGATGCGGAACAGCTCGTCGATGCTGACAAAGCTCCAGATGCTGTTATACAGCCGGAATAGCTGGAACACCACCAGACAGATGACGATCCACGGCCCGATGATCTTCAAATACTCGTTGAGGTACATCTGAGGGATGGCCCCAGACGGAACTCAAACCGCATCCACAGCGCCAGGAAAAAGGACCCGGCGATGCACAGCATATCCAGCACGAAGATCACCATCGTCCGCCGCAGTCCGGCGGTCATGGCTCTTTGCCGTTTTCTTGTTTCATCCGTTCTTCCTTCCGGCGGCTCCGGCTGACGCCGGGCCGCCTGTCCTTCCTCAGATCTTCTCCACGTTCAGGGAGAAATCTGCCTTATAGCCGCGGAAGCGAAGGATGCGCTCATAATCCTCCACATAGTCCACCTCGGCCCAGAACAGGCCGTCCATCTCCTCCACGTATACCGGGCGCTTGCCCACCATTTCATAGAGGATATTCTCCCACCAGACGCTGTGCTGCTGGGTGCGGATCATGCCGTCCAGCTTCTCCATGAACTCCGGCATGAAGTCCTTGCTGAAGCGGCCGATGCCGATGTACTCGCCGGTGATATCGCTGCCGGTGAGCTCCTTGCCGTACTTCACCAGCAGGCCGTTCTCGTACTTATACTTGTAGTCGGCCTCCTCCTTTGCGGGTGCCGTCGGCGAACATCACCGGGGACTTATGGCACTCCAGAATGCGGTCCAGCAGTGTCTCCTCCAGATACACGTCGGCGTTCATGATGAGGGTGTCATCGTACTGGGCCAGGAAGTCCTTAGCGAACCACGCCGAGGCGATGCTGTTGGTGACGTCGAAGAAGGGGTTATAGAAGTAGTGGATACCCTCGTAGTCCTTCAGCGTCTCCTGAATGACCTCCGCCCGGTAGCCCAGCACCATGGCAATGTCGGTGATGCCCTTCTTGTGGAACAGCTCGATGGTGTACTGGATCAGCTTCTGACCGCCGATGTCCACGGTACACTTGGGGTTGCCGGCCAAATACCGGCTGATGCGGGTGCCTCGACCCGCCGCAAGCAACAGAACTTTCATGTTTCTTCCTCCTTGTAATATATCGATCAAGCCTTCAGGATCCCACGGGCCATGAGGTCGTCAAAGGCCCGGAACAGTGCGTCGTTATCCTCCACGGTCAGGTGGCCGATGTGGCCCACCCGGAACACCTTATCCGCCAGCTCGCCGCCGTTGGGGCAGATGATAATGCCGTACTCGTCCTTCAGGGTCAGGAACAGCTGGTGGGCGGACACCTCCGGATTGTTGGGAGACAGCGGCGTCACCGCATAGGACAGGGAATCGGACACGATGTGGAAGGGATACTTCCCGATGCGGGAGCGGAAATCCTTGGCAATGGCACGGGTCTGAGCCTGTACGTTTGCAAAGCCGTCCCGTTTGATCTGATTCAGGCGGGCATTGATCTGGATAAGGATGCCCACCGCCGGAGTGAAGGGTGTCTGGCCCCGCTCCCCGTTTTTCAGGGCGGCCTTCAGGTCCAGATAGTAGCAGGCGGGGCGGTTGGCGTAGATACGCTCCACAGCCCGGCTGCTGAGCACCATCATGGAGATGCCGGGAGGCACGGCCAGCGCCTTCTGGGAGCCGGTGAACACCACGTCGGCGCCCCAGCGCTTCATGCTGACGTCATCGGCCAGAAATGCACTGATGGCATCCACCACCAGCACCAGACCGTTTTCACGGCAGAAAGCGGAGATCATGTCCATATCGTACAAAACGCCGGTGGACGTCTCGTGCATATTCACCAGAAAGCCCGTGTAGCCCTGTCCGGCATAGGGGGCCAGATCGGCGGGGGTCAGGGCATGGCCCTGCCGCAGTTCGATGGCCGTATGGGGGATGCCGTAGACCTCGCAGATCTCGCAGAAGCGGTGACCGAAGCTGCCGCCGGCCACCACCAGCAGCCGGTCGTCCTTGGTGAACACGTTCTGGGTGACGGCATCCATGGAGCCGTGCCGGAGCCGGTGAGGAATACCGCTCTGGCATCCTCCGGGGCATCCATGAACTCCTTGAGCAGCGCCTCGTTCTCCTTCATCAGGGCGGAGAAGTCCGGCGTGCGGAAGTAGGGCACAGGGTCTGCACCGATCCGGGAAATCTCCTCCGAGATCTGAACCGGACCCACCGCAAAGTTGATATGATCCTTTTTTGATGTCCATAAAACTATATTCTCCTTTCACCGGTACCTGTCACAGAGTACGCTCTGCCGCAGGCACCTTATCTTCCGTTTCCAGCATCAGCGCACCCAGCGCCAGCCAGAAAATAAAGGACACATCATTGATCTTCAGGAATACGCTGTTCATGAACAGCGCCTCCACCAGTCCGAAGGCCACCACCGCCAGTGTCGTGATCGTCCACAGGGACAGCTGCGGATGCCGCAGGATATAGCGAATCACCCGCACCAGCGCCAGCACCAGGAAGCACAGGAACAGCCCTGCTCCCACAAAGCCTGTGCTGATAAACACAAACAGATAGTTGTTATGGGACTCGTAGACCAGATCCGTTTTCACCGTATCCTTGAACTGATCGGTAAAGTAGCGCACGATGTACATCTCCGGGTGCCGGTCGCCGATATAGTCGTTGTAGTTGGACAGGGACAGTCCCGCAGGGCCGATCTCGCTGGCAAGGGATATATAGTCCCTCCAGATCTCGAAGCGGTTGTTGGAGACATCGCCCTCCTGTGACCGCTCGATGGCATCCGGCTCCTCGATGACGCTACCCACGGCCATATGCTGCATACCGACCCGGATCCCCTCCGTACAGCCCCAGCACACCACCACGGCGCACACACCAGCCAACACGCTGACACCCAGCCGTTTCAGCTGCTTCATACTGCCGCAGCGGTTACGCACCAGCAGCACCGTGAAGCAGAAGGCATACAGGATCAGGGCGATCAGGGCGCTGCGGGACACGCTGGGGAGCACGTGCGTGACCAGCACCAGCGCCGCCACGGCCAGTGCCGCACGGGCCGCCCAGTGTTTTCCACGGGTCACGACCCCTGTATGCAGCCGACAAACAGGAACATGCTGGTATATGCCGCATAGTCCAGACCCATGAACAGGCCGAACAGGCGGCTCTGATAATAGCCCTGCCGTGTCAGCTCTGGGCTGGTGGTATTGGGATTGGCGACATATGTATAGCCGATGCGGAACAGATATTGATACAGGCCCACGCAGCAGGCAATGCCCCAGATGACCAGCACCACATAGAACAGGTTCCGCAGGAACCGGCGCATCCGTTCCTTGCCTACCCGCTGGGCCAGACTGTACACCAGCGCAAACTGGATCACCACCCAGCACAGGTCAAAAAGGTTGTCCTTCACGCCGTAGCGCATGGTACGCAGGGAGGCGATGACATCCATAAAGGCCACGCCATACAGCAGCCAGCACCAGATACCTCGCCAAAGGCCCCGGTTGGTGAACAGATCCAGCGCCATCAGCACAGCGCCTATCAGTCCCTAATAGGTGGAAATGTGGTACAGCCGGGTTTTGGCCATCCACGTCAGCACCGGGGCGATCTGCAGCAGCACAAAGCTCACCACCGTCACGCCTACATACACCAGCACCGCCGTGTTCAGCCACGGAAGCCGTCCGATACAGCTCTCATCCCCGAATACCGCACGCCGCAGTTCTCTCTTTTGCATATGGTATAACTCCTACTTTGTATAGATTATGCCACCGGCTTATGCGGCCTTTTCCCCTTGGGCAAAAAGCGCAGCAGAATGCCCCACAGCTGCTTCCACTCCGCCGTGCGTCCGGTGACGCCCAGCCAGATGCCGGGGTAGATAACGCCCACGATGACGCACCTCAGCAGCAGTGACAGGATGGTATTGTCCGGCGACAGCCACCGGCACGCACCGTAGCAGGCGGCGCAGGCGGCAAAGGCCAGCAGCACATAGCCCAGCAGCTTTCCCATGTATTCGTTCCAGCTGCGGTAGAACTGGTATTTCACCACCACCCACGCTTCCCACGGGGTATAGATGAAGAAGAACACCAGAATGGTGGGAACCAGCACGCCGGCGATGCTGCCGGTGGCCTTCACCATCCAGATGCTGCCCACCAGATTCACGGCCATGCCCACATAGGGGCTTGAGCCAATCCTCCGTCCACAGGCCCGCTGCATCCCGGTAGGTCAGCTGCATGATGCGGAACATCCACGAGAAGAAGTACAGCACGATGAGCATCATCAGCCGCTCATCCAGCAGATACTCCGGGCCAAGCCACACGGCGGCGATGAAGGGCTGGTAAAAGCACAGCATACACGCTGCTGCGCCGCCCACCAGCGCCACCCAGCCATAGGTCATGGTTTTGAAGAACCGGTAGTTGTCCTCACGGGAGTCCGTCAGCAGCTTATTGCCGATGCCGGAGAGGCTGCCGTTGGTGACGATCTCCACCAGGCCATTGACGGCGGTGAGGATATAGTAATAGTTGCTATACAGCGACAGCGCCGTCAGTCCCAGAAAGGAGGAGATGATGATGCTGTCGATGCTCACCAGAAAGGTGTTGCCCAGCTTATGGCCGAACAGCGTCCCCACCCGCTTATAGATGTCCTTTTTGGTCACCGGGTCCAGCTCACCCTGACACACGATGTCCGGGTAGTGCTTCCGGGCCGCCAGATACACCGCCACGTTGTTGGGGATCACCATCAGCGGCAGCAGGATGATATAGGCATAGTAATTGGAGAAGATCAGCAGCACCGCCGCCTGCAGGGGTATACTGCACCACATAGCGCACGGTGGATATCTTCAGCGTCACGTCGTTGCGCTGAAAGGCGGTAAACGTGGCGTTGTTATAGGCGAACATCAGGTAATCCAGCACGCTCTCCGACAGGTAGATGGCGAAGAGGACGTACAGGTTCACATCCGGCGGACACTCGTTTTTCACCAGCCATGGCAAAAACGGCATCACCGCCAGACCCATGCCCAGAATCACCAAACCCACGATGCGGTAGACCTTCCGGTAGAATTTCAGCATGGCGCACAGGGCCGGCTTGTCATCCTCGGCGATGGCCTTGTACATGGTGAACACCAAGGAGCTGTTAAAGCCCAGATTGGCCAGATTCAGCACCGTCAGCACGGAGGTGAACAGGGTGGACAGGCCGTTATACTCCTGCCCCAGTTCCTTGATGATGATGGTCTTGATGGCAAACGGCCCGATGAGGGTAGCCACCCGGTAGATGGCGCCCCAAAGGGTATTCCGCATGGTATTTTTGGCTCGTGAGAGCTTTTTCATAGCATCCGTCCGTTCTCTCAGTTTCGGGAGCGGCTCATGACCGCTCAAAGGCGGAAATCTGCGGGAAGGCCCGCTGGAAGATATCCATCAGCTGCTGCCGCTCCGTATCGAAATCGAAGTCCATGGGGTCGTCGTTGACACAGACCACCCGGTACTTCCCGCCCGCAGCAGCCGCTCCACCTCCGACTCGCTCTGCTTGCCGATGGTAAGATAGGTGCTGTCGGGCTTTTTGGGGCAAACCGGCGCTGGCCAGCTGCCAGTACCGGAACAGGTACTGGTTCACGTCCGCCCGGTCCCGGAACTTGTGACGGCAGGTGGCGTCCAGCACCTCCGGGAACCTGTCCCACACCTCCTCCAGCGTGCTCTTGCAGAAGGAAACGCAGGAGTGGTAATTGCGGAAGCCTGTGAAGTCCCCCCCCACGGGAGGAGGTACAGGTTATACAGCAGGCCCTTTCCGTAGCCGGGATAGAACCACTTGCCGAAATTCTGCCGGATGACACTGCGCTTATCGAAGCTCATGTTCACCAGCGCCATCATGTTCAGCATGATATAGGGCATGAAGTTGGCGGTGTCGTTGTTTTTGATGACGCCCATCACCGCCGTATCACGGGGCAGGCCGTCCCGGAAGAAATCCTCCGGCTGGGAGGGCTTCATCAGATACACGTCGTCGTTGAAGTAGAGGAAGTGCTCCGCCAGATCCGGAATGCGGTGCATATTCAGCTCGATGGTATGGGAGCTGAAGGTAGGCAGATACTCCTCCGGGATGAAATCCCGGTGATTGACGATATGCAGCTTGGGATGGTCAGGCTCCAGCCATGCAGGCAGGTGTCCGTAGGTCAGCAGGTGTACCTTTCGCACCCACGGGGCGTTCTGCTCGATGCCCCGGAACCAATAGCGGAACAGCCCCCACTCCCGGTAGCGGGCGGGGTGATTGTCGGCGCTTTTAGAGGCCCGGTATTTGGCGTGATCCGCCTGCCAGACCGGGTCAGACCCGTCCACCCATGGGATCACGATGTCAATGGGATGCGTGCTCATTGGTCCTGTGCTCCGTCCTTTTTCTGTTCCTCGGCGGCGCAGTCCCAGACAGAAGCCCACGGAATAGTGCTTCTCCCGGTCGGCCTCCGGCAGGGGATGACCCAGTAATCACCGTACTGATTTTTCAGATAGGTGTCCGGATCATGGGGCAGGTTGATGGAAAAGTCCTCAAAAGGTCCCTTGATGGGGGGATAATATACCTCTTTGGGCATAATATGTCCGAAATAGTGGCCGATATCCGTGGGGACGGCCCACAATCCCGTGTCCTTCTTGCACCGCACGAAGCGGTCAAACAGGTCGCCCCACTTCTTATAGGGGCGGAAGGAGAACAGGAAGCCCACTGTGCACCGCAGGCCATAGTTGAACTTTCCGGCGGAGGACTGGCTGAAGAACTTCTTCTTCTCCGGGCTGCGGTAGTGGTAGAACAGGGTGGATACCGCAATGTATTGCAGGCCCATGGCCGTTACGCCCTTGATGCCCCGGACAATGGGGTTTCTGGGGACGGACTCAATGGCGAAGATATCGATGTGGACGCCCTTGGGAAACGGCGTGTTATAGTCCAGAAACGCCGCTTTCAGGGTGTTTTTCTTATATACGGCGGAGATCATGCTCTCCAGCTGATACTTGTCGGAATTGGGGGTGGTGAGCTCGTACTTGTCCCCATGCACTCCTCGAACAGCTCCACGAAGCGATTCAGATCCTCACGGGGCATGAGGATATCCACGTCGTCGTCCCAAGGGATAAAGCCCTTGTGGCGCACGGATCCCAAGGCAGTACCGCCGGCGGCCATATAGCACAGGCCGTGCTCCTGACACACCCGATCGATGTCCTTGATGATCTCCAGAAAGCACGCCTGCAGCGCCTTCAGCTCCTCCGCCGTCAGCTCGTGCATCATCTCCGTCTCCGGTGCGATCTGCATACACTTCCGGGTGGAGAACATATTTCTGAGCTTCGACATGACTCTCACGCTTTCTTTTCATCCACACAGTAGTGGATGCCCTTATACTGCTTGTAGCTGTGCTCCAGATCGATGAATACCGCATCGTGGCGGTAGACCCGCTCCTCCGGGGGAGGCAGCTGCATATAGTCGCCGTAGGAGATGGTCAGCCACTTGTCATAGTCCTCCGGCACCGGCATCTGATGGCCCTCGAACTCCAGATACGCCGGATGGCGGAACCACCGGATGGGAAACCGCTGGCGCATGATGGTGGCGCCCTCACCGAAGGAGGAGACGTACTCCGCATCCGCCAGTGAGTAGCGACTCAGCCGCTTTTCGGCGCCCTTCCACATCTTGTACCGGGCCTTGAAGGACGGCACCAGCGTCAGCGCCAGCTTCTCGGCGTAGTAGGTGACCTTGCCCTTGTGGGCGGGCAGACGCTGGAAATTGAAGCAGCAGTACATCATAGAATCCACCATCTGCCACAGCTGCTTCCACTTGGACTTGGGTACGGCGTCCAGCGGGATCACGTCGATCATCAGCCCCTGATGGATATCCAGATCCACGCTGTGGCGGTTGATGAAGGTGGTGTTGTTGTCCTTGATCTCCGTGGCGGAGTGACGGATGTTGAATCGATCGTTGGAGCGGACGCAGGAGTAGTGCTCTGTGTCCGCCTTTTCGTCCCAGATACGGCAGAGCTTTTCATAGTCGTCCCGCAGCATGAACACGTCCACGTCGTCGTCCCAAGGGATGAAGCCCTTGTGGCGCACGGCGCCCAAGCAGGTGCCGCCGGCCAGCACGAAGCCCAGTCCGTTCTCCTGACAGAACTTCTGAAAATACAGCAGGATCTCCAGGAGCTTGCTCTGGATCTCCTGTATGGTGACCTCTTTCTTTTCTTCCATAGTTGACCTCTCACCGCCACCCGACCCGCAGGGGCAGGCGGCGTCCCTCTGTTTTTTCTTCCTCGGTTATCACCGCAACGGAGTATTATACTCCCTGCGGATCGGAATTGCAACCTTTGTATCCCCCGGAGGGGGTCACAGCACCGCTTTGACCGTCCGCAGCATGGTCAGCAGCTCCTGCCCCAAGCCAAAGCGCCGGATACTCGCCAGATTATATGCCATTTTCCCCGGCAGTACCTGCTGCACATACGTCTCGTCCACATCCTCCGCCTTGTCCAGCAGCTCCGCCTCGTCCTTGTAGCGGATGCTGGCTTCGGAGGTGACGCCGGCCGGCAGCAGGAGGGTGGCCATCATCTCCGGGGTGTAACGGGCCACGTACTTGGGTACCTCCGGCCGTGTCCCCACAAAGGACATGGAGCCGCCCAGCACGTTCAGCAGCTGGCCGATCTCGTCCAGACGGCAGCTGCGAATGACCTTGCCCACCCGTGTGATGCGGCTGTCGCCGCTGACCGTCACCTGACTGCCGATGCGGTCAGCGTTCTGCACCATGGTGCGGAACTTGAAAATGCGAAACTCACGCCCGTACTGGGTCACCCGCACCTGCCGGTAAAACACCGGGCCGTGGGAGTCCAGCTTGATGGCAATGGCCAGCACCAGAAATACCGGGCTCAGCAGCACCAGCAGCACCAGTGACGCCAGAATATCGAACAGCCGCTTGCACAGCAGACTCCCCCTGCTTCCTTCGCAGCAGGTCATAATACGGGCGGACCTCCTCCGTCTGCATCTCCTGCGGCAGATCCTCCCACTTCCGCAGCATCACCGGAGGTACTCCTTCACGATGTCCGCAAACTGCTCCGTCACATAGGCCGCATCCTCATCGGAGAGGCGGGTGTGCAGAGGCAGAGTGATGAGGTTTTCATAGTGTTGGTAGGCATTGGGATAGTCAGCGATATCGAAGCCCATGGCCTTGTAGGCCGTCATCATGGGCAGGGGGCTTATAGTGGACGTTGCAGGCCACGCCCCGCTCCGCCATCCGCAGGATGATCTCATTGCGCTCCTTTTCCCCGATGCCGGGGTCCACGTCAGGTACAGGTGGCCGGAGCTGGTATAGTCCGGGGTAAAGTGGGGCAGGGTCCGGATGCCCAGCGGGTGCAGGGCTTCATCATAGCGCTGGATCAGCTGATGCCGCCGCCCAGCAGGCCGGGATAGCGCTCCAGCTGCTTCAGACCTATGGCGGCCATGATGTCCGTCATGTTGCACTTATACCACGGCCCCACGATATCGTACTCCCACGCCCCCAGCTTGGTCTTGGCCAGAGCGTCCTTGGACTGGCCGTGGAGGCTCAGCAGCTGATAGCGGTGGTACAGCTCCTCGTCGTCAAGACCCGGCAGCGTGCGCCACGCCGATGCACCGCCCTCGGCGGTGGTGAAGTGCTTCACGGCGTGGAAGGAGAAGGAGGTGAAGTCTGCCAGAGCGCCGGTAGGCACCCGTGACGGGAGGCGCCCAGCCCATGGGCGCAGTCGGCCACCACGGCCACCCGGCCCAGTGCCTCCTGCACATCGCCCTTGGGGCAGAACAGTGCCTTTTTCCCCTCCACCGCCTGATAGATGCGGTCATAGTCACAGGGGATGCCCCCCAGATCCACCGGGATCACCGCCTTGGTCTTTTGGTGATGGCCCGTTCCATCTGATCGTAGTCCATCTCCAGCGAGTCCTTCCGGCTGTCGATAAACTTCACTGTGGCCCCCCATGGATGGCCGCCGCCGCCGTGGCGGTATAGGTGTACGCCGGCACCAGCACCTCGTCGCCTTCACCGATGCCCAGCACCCGAAGGTTCATCTCCTCTGCCGCCGTAGCGGAGTTCAGGCACACCAGCTTCGCCACATGGCAGTACTCTGCCAGCTCCTTTTCCAGCTGCTTGGTGCGGGGGCCGGTGGTGATCCAGCCGGACCGCAGGGCCTCGCACACCTCTTGGATCTCCAGCTCCGTGATATCCGGAGGGCTGAAGGGTATATTTCGCATATCGATACGCACTCCTTAGTCGGTTTGATCCGTTTCGTTGTTTTCAGTCTGCGCCCGGGTGGGCGGACTTACATATTGTGAAATTATACTACAACCCTCGGCAAAATGCAACCGGCGGCGGCAGGTCATTTCACACTTCCCGGCGATTTTTTTATGAATAGAAGGTAAATTTTCCTTTAATCCTGCACTTTTCCCACCGGCTTGGTGGGGCTTATGAGGGCATCTATATCGTGCCCTTATACCACCGCAGGATAAACCGTGCGCCGCCGGTGAGGACATTTTCCGCCTGCACCGTGCCGTTCTGCTGGGCCAGCACCTGACGGGAGAGGCTCAGGCCGATGCCGAAGTTGTTCTCCCCGGCGTTTTTGCCCCGGTAAAACCGCTGAAAAAGCCGGGGCAGCTCCTCCGGGTCGAAGCCCGGCCCGTCATCCTGCACCGTGATCTCTGTGAAAATGGCTGTCTCCCGTGCCGTTACCTGCACCCATGAGGCGGCGTGCTCCATGCAGTTTTTCAGAATATTTCCCAGTGCCTCCGTGCTCCATGGCACGTCGCAGGTAAGCCGCTCCTCCCCCGCCTGAGCGGTGAAGCGGATGCTCCGCACCTCCATGGGGACTTCCAGCGGCTCCGCCGCACGGCGCACCAGCTCCGCCGCCGTGGTGTCCTGCGGGTGGAACACCACCGTCCCGGCGTCCAGCTGGGCCATTTTCAGCAGGGCCTCCACCAGCCACTCCATACGGCCCGTCAGCTTCTTCAGCTCCCGCATCAGGGCCAGACGCCGCTGGGGCGTCAGCTCCTCCTGCTCCAGCAGGGACAGGGTCAGGCGCATGGCCGTCAGGGGCGTCCGCAGTTGGTGGGAGATATCCGCCATGGCATCCGCCAGTCGGACACGCTCCTCCTGCTGTCGCTGGGCGTTCTCCCGCAGCCGCACCGTCATCTTCCCGATCTCGCTGCGGAGGATGGCCAGTTCTCCCTCCTCCCTGCTGGAGCAGCACCTGCTGCTCCTGCCCGCGGAGAATGCGGTCAATGTCCCGGCTCATGCGCTCCAGTTCCCGGTAGCGCCGCCGGGTGGAGCCGTACCAGATGGCCCCGCAGACCGCCCCCAGCCCCAGCGTCAGCAGGCCGCAGATGGGATACAGCAGGGCCGCCGCCCGGAGCACACCGCCGTGGCCAGCAGCAGCCACAGGGCTGTCCGCCGCACCTCCGTGTTCTTCCAGATGCTCATGCGTCCACCATATAGCCGATGCCGCGCACCGTCCGGATGATCTGTGGGTCTGCGGGGTCGGTCTCGATCTTCTCCCGCAGGCGCTTGATATACACCGTCAGGGTGTTGTCATTGACGAAATCCCCGGCGGCGTCCCAGATCTCCTCCAGCAGCTGCGACCGGGAGAGGACCTTTCCCCGGTGGCTCAGAAACACCAGCAGCAGCCGGTATTCCAGCGCCGAGAGATACACATCCCTGGCCGTCCCGTGTGACCCGCCCTTCTCCGTATCCACCATCACACCGCCCAGCGGCACCAGCGTCTTCTCCTTGCCGTACCGCCGCAGCACGCCTGCGGATGCGGGAGACCAGCTCTCTGGGCCGAAAGGGCTTGGCAATGTAGTCGTCGGCCCCCATGTCCAGCCCCAGCACCACGCTGCTCTCGTCGCCGGAGGCGGTGAGGAAGATCACCGGCAGACCCCGGCTCCGGGCGTAGGCGCACACGCCGAAGCCGCTGCCCTCCGCCAACTGCATCCACCAGCAGCAGCCCCGGAGCCGTCTGCTCCACCAGCTGCCTGGCCCGGGTCTCCCCGGTGGCCGTCTCCACGGAAAAGCCCTCACTCTGCAAAAATGCCGACAGCGACGCCGTGATCTGTGCATCGTCCTCCACCAGCAGGATCCGCTCCATACGTCCCTCCTTCCCCGGCGTTATCCCACGGGATAGCGCCAGCCGTCCTCGATCTCGCCCTTTCTGGCCCGGCCCATGAGCTCACGGGCCACCTCCTGCACCGGCCGCTGCCGGTACAATATCTCATAGACGCACCGGCAGATGGGCATCTCCACGCCGGTCTTTTCCGCCAGCTGGTGCATACTGGCGGCGGCATAGTAGCCCTCCACCACGCCGCCGGTCTCCGCCAGCGTCTGCCCCACGGACTTGCCCTGTCCCAGCAGGATGCCCGCCCGGCGGTTCCGGGAGTGCATGGAGGTGCAGGTGACGATCAGATCCCCCATACCCGCAAGGCCGCCGAAGGTCTGGCGGTCGCCCCCAGCCGCTCCCCCAGATGGCACAGCTCCACCATGGCCCGTGTCATCAGCAGGGCTTTGGTGTTGTCCTGATACCCCATACCGTCGCAGATGCCGCAGGCCAGCGCCACCACGTTCTTCAGGGCGCCGGACAGCTCCACTCCCACGATATCGGGGCTGGTATACACCCGGAAGCGGTCGTTCATAAAGGCGTCCTGCACCGTGAGGGCAGCCGCCTGAGACACGCTGGCCGCCACGCAGCCGGTGGGGAGCCCACGGCCCACCTCCTCGGCGTGGGAGGGGCCGGACAGGGCGGCGATGGGAAAGGCTCCCCCGTCTCCTGCTCCAATATCTGGCTCATCCGCAGGTGGGTATCCCGCTCAATGCCCTTGGCCGCCGTCACCAGCAGCGTACCGGGGCGCAGCAGCGGGGGCGGCGGCATGGGCCGTCTCCCGCACGGCGTAGGACGGCACCGCCACCACCACCAGCTCCGCTTCCGTCAGGCAGCCCATATCCGCCGTCAGGCGCAGCTCCGGCGGCAGAGGGACTCCCTCCAGCCGGGGTTCTCTCTGGCCCGCTCCATATACGCCGCCTTCTCCGGCACGTGGGACCACAGGGTCACCGGATGTCCGTTCCGGTGCAGCACCAACGACAGCGCTGTTCCCCAGCCGCCGCTGCCCAATACCACCGTTTTCATGTCACGCCTCCCGCTCTCCTCTCCGCCGGGGATGTCCTTCCCGGCGGCAGGAATCTATATTCCGTGATATTTTACCACAAACGGCGGACAGTGCCAAGTGGTTTCCTTCGCTTTTCCCGGTGACAATACCGTCACCTTGACGGCGGCTGAACGCAAAAAGCGCCGCACACCCAAATGGCTGAATACCGTTGCCACGCTCTTCAGCAGCGATGAGAGATAGGATGACTCCAGAAACTCCTCCATCTGGCCGAAATAATTGTCATAGGTGCGGTTCACCGCATGGTTCAGGGAAATGCTGATGATGGCGATGGCCCGTGCGATATCCAGATAGTAGCTGCGCCCGCCGGTCAATGTTTTTCCTGCATAGGCGTGTCCTCGGAATGGAAGTTTATGAGGAATTTATGAACGGAAGCTTAGAAGCTTAAGACGTTAGCATTACATAGGACACGCTGTCGGATTGCAAGAAAAAATATGTCCAATTTTGTATTTTACATGGACTTCATGGAGATTCTGCGGGGCGCCACAGAAGGCCGGCGTATCCGTAACGGATGCGCCGGCCTTTCTGTGTGTATCCATAGGTCGCTGGATCACTCTACCAGCCCGTATTTGACCTTGATGCGGTCCAGCTTCTCCAGCATGGGCTCCGCCAGCAGCAGCAGGAAGATCACCGTGGCGCAGGCGTGAACACAGTCCATGGGGAAGCCGGTGATATAGTACGTCAGCAGCGTCTGCCAGTTCATCTCCGCCCCGTAGATCAGCGCCGACACGGGATTCATGATGGCCCCGTAGATGACGAAGGTGATGATGCCGCCGAACACCGCCAGAGCGCCCCGGCTGCGGCGCAGCCAGCCCTTGCGGAACAGCACTCCGGCCAAAAAGCCGATGATGCCCATGCTGAACATCTGGAAGGGCGTCCACGGCCCCTGCGAAAAGAGGACATTGCTGGCCAGCATAGTCATGGCCCCCACCAGAAAGCCCGTCTCGCCGCCGAAGGCCACTCCGGCGATGATGGTCAGGGCCATGACCGGCTTGAACTGGGGCAGCATGAAGAAGGCCGCCCGGCCCGCCACGCCCATGGCGCACAGCACGGCGATGATGGTCAGCTCCCGGGCCTGGGGCCTGCGCCCCTCAAACACCATGAAAACGGCAGCATACACTCCAGCATCACCAGGAGGGCGGTGATATAGTAGTGGGTGCGGCCAAAAGAAGCCCACGCACACCACCAGCGTCACGGGGATCATCAGCAGGATCAGCACGGAGGCCACCACCGTTCGGCGGGAGAGCTTCCGCTTTTCCACCGGGGTCTGTACCTGCACCGGCGGCGGCGCCCGATCGGCCGATAGAGGCCACCAGCACGAACATGGCCGCCAGAAATATCCCATAGGTGGCCAGCGTCTGCCACCCGGCAGCAGAGATCTTGCCGCCGCCCACCAGCGCCGTCAGATCCGTCTTGCGGGTAGCCATCCACAGGATCACCAGCGCCACGGCGCCGGACACGGCGGCCAGCGCCCTGCGCCACCACGGAAGCTTCGGGGCTTCCAGTCGGCGGACTCCTCCGCCGCCGGCGGCAGCGGCGCATAGGTGTGCTGCACCTCCGGCTCCGGCGGGACGGTACCGCCGATACCGGCCATGACGTCCTCCGCCGTGACGGCGTGGGGCAGCAGCCCACGGGCCATGCGGTCGGCGGAGGTGGTATAAAAGCTGTTGCCGGAGAAAAACGCCCGGGGCGTGCCCTCCGTCACGATACCTCCGTCGAAAAACAGCGCGCAGCGATGGGCATAGCGGGCGCAGAACTCCACGTCGTGGCTCACCATCAGTACCGTCACGCCGCCGGAGAGCAGAGAGCGCACCATGGCGGCAAAGGACTGCTTGAACTCGGCGTCCAGCCCCTTGGTGGGCTCGTCCATCAGCAGGATATCCGGCTCCAGCAGCATGACCTTGGCCAGCGCCGCACGCTGCTGTTCACCGCCGGAGAGGTCGTAGGGATGGCGGTCCAACAGTTCCGTCAGACGGCAGAGGGTCACCATTTGCTCCACCCGCCGCTGCTGCTCCGCCGGGGCAAATGCAGTCCGTCGAAGGTCTCGAACAGATCCTCCCGGACGGTCTTTTTCACGAACAGCGCCTGCGGGTTCTGGGGCAGAACCCCCAGCCGGCCCGTATGGCGCACCGTGCCACGGTAGGGTCGCAGTCCCTCGCTGAGAAGCCGCAGGGTGGTGGATTTGCCGGTGCCGTTGCCGCCCAGCAGGGCCATGAACTCCCCTGTCGGACGGTCATATGGAGGCCCCGGACGATATCCGGGCCTTTTTCCTCGTATTTGAACCACACGTCCTCCGCCGCCAGCACCGCCTCGCCGCAGGGAGGGATCTCCTCCGGCGGCAGGGGTTGGGCAGGGGTGATCTGTGAGCCACTCCGTCAGGAAGGCTCTGCCCTCCCGCACCGTCACCGGGCAGGAGGCATCGCTCTGCACCGAGGCCCAGATCCGCATGGCGGAGGGCATGGCCAAAAACATCCGGTGGCCCTCCTGCCGCAGCAGGCCGCCCACCTCCGCCGGTGCGCCGGTACACAGCAGCCGTCCGCCGTCCATCACCGCCGCATGGGTAGCCAGCGGCAGAGCCTCCTCCAGCCGATGCTCCGTCAGAAGGACGGTGGTCCCCAGCTCCCGATTGATGCGCCCCAGCGTCTGGAGGAAGTCCGAGGCGGCAATGGGGTCTAACTGACTGGTAGGCTCGTCCAAAATCAGCACACGAGGCTGCATCACCATCACCGAGGCCAGACTCAGCAGCTGCTTCTGACCGCCGGACAGCTCCGTGACGTTTTTATAGAACCAGTCCTGTATCCCGAAGAAGGAGGCCATCTCCGCCACCCGGCGGCGGATGGTGGGGGTATCGAAGCCCAGACTCTCCAGCCCGAAGGCCAACTCGTGCCAGACCTTGTCCGTCACCACCTGATTCTCCGGTGACTGCTGCACAAAGCCGATCTCCGCCGCCTGACGGCCCGGGGATCTGGGACAGCGGCGTGCCGCAGAAAGTGATCTCCCCCTCCCGCAGGCCATGGGGCGCCAGCACCGTTTTCAGCTGCCGCAGCAGCGTGGATTTTCCGCAGCCGGAGGGGCCGCAGAGCACCATGAACGCACCCTCCGGCACGGTGAGGGTGACATGGGACAGCGCCGGGCGGCGCTGCTGGGGGTAGGTAAAGCTGTAATTCTGCAGATGCAGAAGCTCCGTCACCGGCGCACCTCCTTCTCGATTTGTCTCCACTGGCGGGCTGCCGCCAGATCCAGCGCCGCCGGGGTCAGGCACAGCAGGAAATAGACCACGAAAAAGCTCACGGTCATGGGCGTCACAGGCGCTCCCGCCAGCGAGGGGTAGTAGCGGAACCGCAGGCCTCCGGCCAGCACGCCGCAAAGCACATAGGCCCCGCAGAAGATGAACCATACCAGCAGGCTCCGGTCCCGGTCGTCCATGCGATAGATGGAGAAGGCCGTGCGGCCCTTTTCGCCGTAGCCTCGGCTCTTCATACTGTCCGCCGTCTCGATGGCGCTCTCCAGCGACCATGTGACCATGATGGAAAAGACCTTCATGGCGTTTTTTGTGCGGCGGAGAAGGCTGCCGTTCTCCGTGTCACGGCCCATGTATTTCTGGGCCTGCGCCACGGTGTGCAGCTGGGTGCGGAACCGGGGAACAAAGCGCATGGTCATAGACAGCACCAGTGACAGGGCGGGGATCACCCTGCCAAAGAGATAGATGAACTTATCCGAGGTCATGACGGCGTTGTAGCAGGTGAACCACAGCAGCGTGGCCGACAGCAGCGCCGCCGAGGCAAGGCCGTAGAGCATACTCTCCAGCGTCAGGGGGATTGCCGGAGGGAGATAGGCCAGTATGGTAACGCCCTGATGGGTGAAAGCCGGGTTGATGACCGCCGCCAGCACCGCCATAGGCACCATCCACACGGCGCTTTTCCGCAGGGAGCGGGGCCCCAGCAGCACAGCATGGTAGATCACGGCCCCGCACACCGACAGCAGCAGGCATACCGGGTGAGTCAGGCACATGGAAAAGGCGATGACCAGCACGAAATACAGGAAGTTCACCGCCGGATGGCAGCTGCCGAACACGTCGCTGTATCGCATGGTCATCGCCTCCCTTCGCCGCTTCTTCTCACTCGCCCACGGCGGCCCCGCCGCCTACATCCTGTCCCAGATCGCAGGTATAGACCCAGCAGATCACATCCCCGGCTGCACCGTGTAGCGGGAGCAGCCGTAGTTGGGATACCAGTCGTTGACACTGTACATCCAGCCGGGAGCCGCTGCCCACGTCGAATTCATACAGGTTGTGGATGCCCTGAATGTAGGCACTCTCATACAGAGGCGTCCACTTGACTCCATTTGGATACGATTTTCCCGGCACACCCGCTGCAGCACGTCAAAGACGTTTTCCCCGGTCTGGAAGCCCACCTCCACCGGGGCCAGAATGACGCCGTCCTGAGGCACCTGCTCCCGTTTGTCGGGGTCGCAGGCATCCATATTGTCCAGAATGGTGGCGCAAGAGATGGAGATGGTGCAGGTAGCGTCATAGTCCACCTGCTTGGCGCCGCAGCCGGCCAGAGCCAGCAGCATCAGCATCGCTGAAAGCGCCGCAAAGATACGTTTTTTTCACGGAAGATCGCTCCTTTCCGACCCGGTGCAGTCAGGAAAAAGGCCGGTTCCCTCCGGAAACCGGCACCGCCGCCCCGCCGCCCGCTCCGTCTCCGGTGAAGCGGCGTTCTGCGCTATCTCATTGTGTCCCATTATACGGAATCTCCTCCGGGAAGTCAACCGGAAAAGCCCTCCTCCACAGGGGAAGGAGGGCTTTATGTCCAAAGGACCCGCTGTGGGGAATTCACAGGAAGAACTTCCGGTGAAGGGAGCGGCGCAGAGGCGGACAGACGGCAATGATGATCAGCATCACCCCAGCAGCACCCCGGCGGCCAGCGGATAGAAGGACCAGAAGAAGGTCTGGTGAACGCCGAAGGTCAGGTTCAGCAAAAACTCCAGCAGCATGGCAAGCCCGCCGGCGGCAATGAGGGCGCCGCCGAAGATGTAGAGATACCCCCGGCGGACGTAGCGCAGCAACGCCACCACGGTGGTGATGAGCACGCCGATGGATCCTGCCACGGGGAAGGCGAAGGTCAGGAACCAGTGTCCGCCGGTGGCAAGATCGATATACAGCAGGTACAGAATAATGGCGGCAAAATCCAGCGGCACGAAGATCACCGGGTTAGGCCGCTTGAACCACAGGGGCAGCACCGTCAGCACATACAGCAGCAGGATGCCGCCGGAGGCATAGCCGGACCAGAGGATACCCCCGTTGATGCGCCAGTCGCATAGCACGCAGATCACCGCCGGCAGCAGGGCCAGCGCCGTCAGGATAAAGCACACGCCGGAGCGATTCACCTCCTCTTCGGGTGGACCCGCTCATCCGGGGGATAGGGCGGGTCGGCAGGGGTGCGGGGAATATCCGGGTGGAACACACGGGTGCCGCACAGGGGACACACCCGCTGGCTGTCCGCCAGCTCCACGCCGCATTTTATACAATACATGGCTTTGCGCTCCTTTCTTCTCTCAGCGCTGGTTGCTCTCCGCCTTCACCGGCAGGCCCAACTCATGCAGCACCTGATAAAAGTGCAGCTCCAGCTCCGGCTCCCGGATGTTGCGGATGCAGTTGATATAGGCGGTGCCGTTCCACGACACCACGGCGCAGCCGTGGGGGCCGCCGCCTGCACGCCGATGATGAAATCCATCCGGCGCACATAGGGGCCATGGCCTCCGGCAAACGGACATTGCCCAGATTGGACAGGCACAGGCAGGACTTCCCGCTCTCCCACTGCGTCGAACACCATCTTCATGGCCAGATTCTTGATGAACAGCGGCATCACCCGCAGCACGGGGGAGCGCTCGCTGGCCACATTGGCGGCAAACTTGGCCTGCATGGTCTGGGGGTTGTTCTCCAGTCCCATCCGGTGATGAACGGCGGCGCAGATCTCCCGGAAGGTGAAGTCTCCCATACGGGGATCGATCTCCGGGGTGATGTAGGAGGCAAAGTTCCGCAAGGTGCGGGTGGGAAACAAATTCCGCAGGTTCACGGGGATCAGCACCTTCACCGGCTTGCGGTGGCTGCGGCGTGGCTCCTTCTCCGCCTGCAGGCGGTTGATGGCCTGCATCATGGCGGCGGCCAGCAGCTCCGTCACCGTGACGCCGCACTCCCTGGCACAGGAGCGCAGGGCATCCGCGGGTACCATCAGCGTCACCAGATTCTTGAAGCCGTCCGGCTCCGGCGTGCCGCTGAGGTGATAGGCGGTGGCCTCCTTGCGGCTGGCCTTCACATCTCCGGCATAGCGCAGGAAGCTGTCCTCCAGCTCCTCCGCGTCCGGCTCCTCCAACCGGCCCAGTACGCCGTCCTCCGCGGGGACGGTCATGCCGTACTTCTGGCACAGGTACTCCGCCAGCAATGTCTTGAGAAAGATGGTGCCGCCGGTGCCGTCGGTGATGGCGTGGAAGAACTCCACGGCAATGCGGTCATGGTACACCAGCACCCGCAGGGCGCAGCGCCGCACCTGATCGAAGGGGACATGGGCCAGCGGGCAGCTTTTTTCTCCGGCTGAATGGCCGGGGCCTGGGGGATCTGCTCCAGATAGTACCAGAACACCCCCGCCGCAGCCGCACCGCCATGGACGGAAAGCGCCGCACCGTCACATCCAGCGCCGAGCGCAGCACCGCCACATCCACCGGCTCCGTCAGGGTGGCGGACAGGCGGAAGAAGTTGTTCCAGTTGCGGCGCTTGGCGGCAGGGTAGATCTTGGCGGCGTTATCCAGCCGCATCCACCGCAGGCTCCGGGCCGGGGAGAGTACCTTATCCAGAAAATGGTTGATGGACTGGAAGTCCTCCTCCATGTTCTCGGTGAGGCAGTACAGCACATAGGCGTGCCACCGTTCCGGGGCAATGTACATCTTGCTGCGGCAGCCGGACTTCAGCAGCTTCTCATGGAGCATGCGGGTGTCGTCCAGCATCACCTCGTCCCCGCCCACGAACAGCAGGGACGGCGGCAGGCCGTGGAGATCACCGAACAGCGGGGAGCACAGGGGATCCTCCGGCGTCTGGGTATAGCACCCGGCGTAGAAGGTCAGCAGCTCACGGGTCATGGAGGGGTCCACATCCCGGTTGGTCTCGAAGGAGGCTCCGGAGGAGGTAAGGTCCGTCCACGGGGAGATGCCCACCAGCCCGCAGGGCAGGGGCCGTCCCAACTCCTTGAGCTTCAGGCACAGGGCATAGATGAGCCCACCGCCGGCGGACTCGCCGCACAGCAGGATCTGCCGGGCGGGATAGCCCTTTTTCAGCAGATACTCATAGCTCTCCATCGCATCCTCCAGCGCAGCGGGATAGGGATGCTCGGGGCCAGCCGGTAGGCGGCGCAGAACACCCGCACGCCGCACTCCGTGGCCAGCGTGGAGGCAAAGCCCTTGGCGTACTCCAGACTGCCGCAAGTGTAGCCGCCCCCGTGGAGGTACAGGATCACGCCGGTGCGGCGCTCGTCCTTGGGCATGATCCACGCCCCCTGAAAATTCCGGAAGTCATGCTCACGGGAAAAGGTCTCCCGCCGGTGCATGGCCGTCATCAGCTCCCCCAGCTTGTCCTGCCCCTTCCGGGTCAGCTCCAGAGAGCAGTTTTTTCCGCCAGAGGCTTGAAGAAATTCAGCTGTGAGCGCACCAGCTTTGCGTGCAGTTCCATGTGGGTCCGTTCCTTTCCTGATCTCGTATTTTATGATTATAGCATTTACAGGGTGCCGTGTAAATACGACGCCCCGGCGGGAAAATGTGAATTTTCTGTGTTATTTCCGTTCCCTATGGCGGAATTTTCCCACAGGCGGCGGGGCGGTCTTGCAATCCCGCCGCAGATTTGCTATGCTGAAAAAAAACACGGGAGGTGCGGCGGATGATGCAGGCTTGGACACCGGAGGGCATGGTCTTTTTGCAGGACGCCATGGCCTGCTGCGGCTACTATCCGGCCTTGGCCCGGCGCATCGCCCCCTATCTGCCGAAGCAGGCCCATGTGTGCGACGCCGGGTGCGGGCTGGGCGGGCTGTCCGTGGCGCTGTTGCCCTACTGCCGCCACGTCACCGCCGTGGATCGTGCGGCGGCGCCGCTGGAAAACCTCCGGCAGCGGGCAGGCCATGACCCCCCCGTCTCACGGTGCGGCAGGGGGATATCCGTTGCCTGCCGCCGGAAACGCCCTACGACGCCATGGTGTTCTGCCTGTTCGGCGACGTGGAGGAGGCGCTGACGGTGGCCCGGCAGCAGTGCCGGGGAACGGTGCTGCTCATCCGCCGTGACTACGCCTATCACCGGTTCAGCACCGGTCCAGGTGCCGGTGGGCTTCACGGCGGCGGACTCGGAGGATACCCTGCGCCATCTGGGCCTTTCCTATCGGATGGAGCGGTTTTCGCTGGAGTTCGGTCAGCCCTTCCGATCGCTGGGGGATGCCCAGCGATTCTTCCGGCTCTATGACCGCAGCGGCGGAGCAGACCCTCCCTGCACCGTCTGGTGCCGGGACCGGGACCGGAATTCCCCTACTACCTGCCCAACCGGAAGGAGCTGTGTCTGCTGGCGGTGGAGATTCCGGCCATGGAGGAGGCGTAGCATGGAAAAGCACATTCTCATCTGCGGGGAGCGTGGTGTGGGAAAGAGTACCCTCATCCGCCGGCTGCTGGCGGAGAGCACCCTCCCCGTAGGCGGCTTCGTCACCCGCCGCCTGCCCCAGGCGGACGGGGACGGATGTTCCCCATCTACCTCCACGCCGCCGCCCTGCCGCCGGAGGAGCGGCCCTATGACCCGGAGCATCTGGTGGGTACCTGCGACAGCCGCCGCAGTATCCGGTATCCGGAGGTCTTTGACCGGCTGGGGCCGCCGCTGCTGACGTCAGGCGGCCTGCTGGTGATGGACGAGCTGGGCTTTCTGGAAAACGACGCCCACCGGTTTCAGGCGGCGGTGCTGGCGGCGCTGGACGGCTCCACGCCGGTGCTGGCCGCCGTTAAGCCCAAGGAAACGGACTTTCTCCGCCGGGTGCGGCAGCATCCTCACGGAGAGGTATTTAACATCACACCGGAAAGCCGTGAGGCGCTCTATCAGCGTCTGCGGAGTCGGATCCTGCAATGGAACAAGGAGAAGCTATGAATCAGATCTTTGCACAGCTGTTTTATGAGATGGAGAAGCACCGGGACACGGTGCTGGTGACGCTGATCGACGCAGCGGGCAGCGCCCCCCGGAAGAGCGGCTCTCAGATGCTGGTGGGTGCCAGCGGCCGGCTCACTGGTACCATCGGCGGCGGCGCCGTGGAGCGCCGCAGCGAGGAGATGGCCATGGCCCTGCTGAGGGAGAAGCGCTCTGCCGTCCACGATTTTCTGCTGCACACCGCCGCCTCCGGCGGCGATATCGGCATGGTGTGCGGCGGCGACGTGACGGCCCATTTCCAGTTCATCCCGGCGGAGGATGCGTCGTGGCAGGCGCTGGCCTCGGCCCTGACAGAGCGGCTCACCGCCCATCAGCGGGGCTGGCTGGTGCTGCGGGAGGACGGCGGCTGCGGCGCTCTGCTGGGGCCGGAGGGTCTGCTATGGGGCGATCTGCCGAAGGGTGTAGAACCCGCTTCTCTCCAAACCGACTGCATCCGGCGGGGCGGCGTGTTCAGTATGCCCCTGCCCATCGGAGAGCGGGCGCTGCTGTTCGGGGCGGGCCACATCTCGCAGGCCCTGTGTCCCCTGCTGGTAACGGTGGGCTTCCGCCCGGTGGTGTTCGACTGCCGCCCGGAGCTGGCCACTCGCACCCTGTTCCCCACGGCAGAGGAGGTCATCTGTGGGGACTTCACCTCCATCAAGGACCACCTCACGGTGACGGAGGAGGACTTCGTGGTCATCATGACCAACGGCCATATGCACGACTTCCAGGTGGAGGAGCAGATCCTCCGTGGGCCGTTTGCCTATGTGGGGGTCATCGGCTCCCGCACCAAGACCGCCTCCGTGAACCAGCGGCTGCGGGAGGCGGGCATCCCGGAGGAATCCATCGCACAGATCCACACCCCCATTGGCACCGCTATCCGGGCGGTGACACCGGCGGAGATCGCCGTCAGCATCGCCGGGGAGATGATCCTGTGCCGGGCAGAGCGCCGGGGCGATAAGCCCCATGGCTGCCCCATGCACTGAATCAGAAAGGGAGGGACGCTTGTCCCTCCCTTTTTACGCAGAAAATCCCTCTCCCACAGACCAAACCGAAAAAAGTTCTTCCCTTTTGCCGCCGGATGTGGTATACTCCCTGCGACAGGGGCCCTCCTGTCCAAGCGCCGCCGCTGGCGGCGTTCGTTCGGTTCACGCCGTTCTCTAAACAAAAAATGGGAGGATACCAAACATGCAGAAGCTACAAACCCAACACCTGACACGGGCCGCCGCCGTGGGCGCCGCCTACGCCGTACTGAGTCTTTTCAGTTCCGTGTTCAGCCTGACCTTCGGAGTCGTGCAATGCCGCTTTTCTGAGGCGCTGTGCGTACTCCCCTTTTTTCTTTCCGGAGACGGTCTGGGGCCTGTTCGCCGGATGCCTCATCACCAATATATTGAGTCCCTATGGGCTGCTGGACCTGATCGTGGGATCTCTGGCCACCCTCATCGCCGCCCTGCTGACGGCCCGATGCCGGAAAAAGTGGCTGGCCCCCCTGCCGCCGGTGGTGCTGAACACTCTGCTGGTGGGGGCTGTCATCGCCTATGAGGAGACGGGCCTTACCGCCGCCTTCCCCGCCACATGGGCCATCAACGGCCTGACCGTAGGCGCCGGAGAGGCCATCGCCTGCTATGGGCTGGGGATGCTCCTGCTGTGGCAGCTGCCCAAGATCCCCTATTTCCGGGATCACGGCTGCCGCTGATAAAGTGCCTTTGTGGGCAGCTTCATTATATCATGTAGAGCAATCGATCCAACGAAACTAAAAATTGATTTATTCGGCGTGAAAGCTACCGGAGCGCTGCGGCATCCCCGCAGCGCTCCGGATGCATATAGGGCAGCCTCCGGGGAAACGGTGCAGCCTCAGCTTCACATTATGTCAACTGCACTTGACGTTCCCTGCGGAAGCTGGTATGATGGTATCGGCTCGTAGGTTCTATCAATCCCATGAGCCTATCCACCCATGAAACTCATTCCGTGAGCCCTGCGGCCCACGGATCACTTGAAACGGAGGTCACCCCATGGATAAGCCCTTTCCACCAAGCCGGAGGAGTGCCATTACTCTTTCTTCCAGCACACTCAGTGCGAATTTTTCCCCTGTCACAAAACAGCCAAGCCGGAGGACTTCAACTGTCTGTTCTGCTACTGTCCCCTCTATGCTCTGGGCGACAAGTGCGGCGGCAACTTCGCCTATGTGGGCGACGGCATCAAGGATTGCAGCGGCTGTCTGGTCCCCATGGCCGGGGCAGCTACAGCTACATCACCAAGAAATTCCCGGAGCTGGCGGAGCTGGCCCGGAAAAAGGACACTAAGTAAAAAACGCATCCCCTGACCAGCAGGTCAGGGGATGCTTTTTTTTACGTTTTGCCGTTTTGCTTCTTCTCGTGCCTACGGCATAGACCTCGGTAGATCAGCAGGCCTATGGCGCTGACTGCCAGCGTTCCGGCAAACACCAGAATGGCAAAAAGGTAGTTTTTTTCCACCCAGAGCGTTTCCGCCCACGGTGGAGGTAATGATGGAGGGGACACGCCCCAACGAACAGATCAGCAGCCACTTGCCCCAGGACAAATCGGTCAGTCCCGCAAAGTAGCACAGCAGATCCTTGGGCGTCCCCAGCACAACGAATACGATCCAGAACAGCAGATCCCGCTTAGGGGAGCTCTGCAAAAACGCAGAGACTCGATTTTTTCCTTGGGGAAGAAAACCTCCACCAGCTCCCCTTTGGCCGAACCGGCGCACGAAGGCGAATACCACCACGCTGCCCAGAAAAGCCCCCAGCATACACAGTACCGTGCCCTGCACCGCACCGAAGGCATAGCCGCCGCTGATCTCCAGCGGCTCGCCGGGGATCACAGCCACCAGCACCTGCAAAAGTGTCATGCCCACATAGGCCACCTGACTCCACAGGCCGTGGCTGTCCACCCACATTCGGAACTTCTCCGGTTCGGATACAAACTTCACCATGGGCTTGCCCACGAACCAGCAGATAGCAGCGCTGAACACCACAAATATGACGATCGCCACCCCGCCGATGAGCTTTTTTCTGGTTTTCCGTAAAATGCCTTTTCTCCATGTCAGAATTATTCTCCGTGTATTGGGATGCTCTTACTATACCACAGACGTTTTACGTTTATTTGAACAGGCTATGAAGTTTTCCGTAAACATCGAAAAACCGTCACCGGATGCCCGCCACAAAGCATCCGGGATCCCGCTTCCGCTGGGCCGCCGCCCAGCGCAGCATCTGCCCCACCGGCACGGCCCCGGTGATGACGCCGCTATCCCACCGGTCCGCCGTGACGCTCTCCAGCCACGGGTCTGCTGTCCGGGTGCGAACATAGTAGGGATGGGCCACGGCATCGGCCTCCACCGCCATAGGCCGGGCCGTCTCCGTGTAGAAGCCGTCCTCTCCTGTCAGCAGATCCAGACAGTCCTGCACCACATTGGCCGCCGTGGGATAGCGTCCGGCGCCCTGCCCGAAGTAGCTCTGGCGGCCCAGCAGCTCCCCGGTGCAGGAGATGAGGTTATAGTTCCCCGGCACCGCCGCCTCCGGCTCACCCTCCGCCACCAGCGCAGGCTCCACATAGGCGGCCACGCCCGTCTCCGTCCGCTGGGCGCAGGCCAGCAGCTTGCAGGTGAAGCCATGAGCCCGGAAGTCCGCCACATCCGCCCCGGTGACGGTGCGGATGCCGAAGGCCGAATGTCCTCCTCCCGGAGCAGGACGTCGAAGGCGACGTTGGCGGAGATGGTCAGCTTGCGGCGGATATCGTCGCCGTCGATGTCGGCGCTGGGATCTGCCTCGGCATAGCCCAACTCCTGCGCCCGCTGCAGCACAGTGGGAAAATCCGCCCCCTGCCGGGCCATGGCATCCATGATGAAGTTGGTGGTGCCGTTCATGATGCCTCCCACCTCCGTCACGGTGTCCACCCGGCGGCAGCGCTGCAAATTCACCAGCCACGGGATGCCGCCGCCCACCGCCGCCGTGCAGCGCAGGGCCGCGCCGTTTTCATGGGCCAGCGCCGTCAGCTCCCGGTAGTAGGCACTGATGACCGCCTTATTGGCCGTCACCACGTCCTTCCCCGCCGCCAACGCCCGGCAGATCCACTCATAGGCCGGGTGCAGACCCCAGCACCTCCACCACCGTGTCGATATCTGTGTCCCGGAGGATGGCCTCCACGTCCTGCACCGCCGCCTTGCCCAGCGACGGCGCCTCCCGGCGCACCAGCACCTTCTTCACATTCAAGGCCCGGTTTTCCTGCGCCAGCCCCACACGCCGCCGCCTACCACGCCGAAGCCCAGCAGTCCGATGTTCATTCCGTCTCCTCCTTTTTCTCGATGATGTGTACATTCAGATGGTTGTAGCACATCTCCACTCCCGCCTCGTTAAAGGCGGTGCGTATCTCCTCCAGCAGCTGATAGTGCGCCGGCCAGTAGTCCTCTGTTTTCGTCCAGCACCGCACAATGTACTCAATGCTGCTCTCGCCGTAGCTGCTGACGTACACCACCGGCGCCGGATCGGCCAGCACGTTGGCCGTCCGCCCCACCGCCGTCAGGCAGGCCCTTCGCACGTCCGCCGCGGCATCGTCGTAGGAGGCCGTGACCTTGTGCTGGAGCCGCCGGGTGGCCAGCGTGGGAGTAGTTGATGATCTTCCCGGAGGACAGGGTGCTGTTGGGAACTGCCAGCCGCTGGCCCTCCATGGTCTCCAGGAAGGTATAGGTCAGGCTCATCTCCCGCACCGTCCCTCCCGCTGGGGGTATCGATGTAATCCCCACGGTAAAGGGCTTGGTCACCAGCAGCACCAGCCCGCCCGCCACGTTGGCCAGCACGTTCTGCACCGCCAGCGACACCGCCAGTGATACCACCGAGAACAGTGCCACCAGCGATGTCACGGGGATGCCCAGCTGCTGGGCCACGATCAGCACCGTCACCACCCACAGCACGAACCGCACGGTGCTGACGATGTATTTGCTGACCCGCTGCTCCAGCGTGGTCTTGCCCACACCCGGCGCAGCAGCACCGTGATGATCCGCACCGCCAAGATGCAGACCACCAGCGTCACCACCGCTCCCAGCAGCGCCCCCACGGAGATGATCCCCAGATGCAGGGCCGACAGATCCAGCTTTTCATTCAGTGCATTATCCATGACTGGCACCTCCCGGAAGAATTTTTCTTGATTATACCCCCATATCCGTCTCATTGACAAGAGTCCGTGTCTCACGGAAAATCTGTGAGAGATAAAAGTTTTTCTTACATTTTATTAAAAATGTGTTATAATGAAATGGATAAAAATGTATACGAGAAAAGAGTTGAATGGGATGTTTACGGAAGGCCAACTGGTCATTTATGGAGGAGAAGGGGTGTGCCGCATAGCGGCGGTGGGACCCTCCTCCCTGTCCGGAACGGACAAAACCAAGCTTTACTATACGCTGACGCCTCTGACCCGCAGCGGCACGGTGCTGACCCCGGTGGATACCAAGGTGCTGATGCGCCCCATCCTCAGCCGGCAGGAGGCGGAGGACCTGATCGCCCAGCTGCCCCAGCTGCCGCCGGAGGAGCCGGAGAGCCGCAGTATGCGTCTGCTGAAGGAGTTCTATCAGCAGATCGTCACCTCCTACGACTGCCGCCGCATGGCGGGTCTGATCCGCTCCGCCGTCCGCCGCCGCAAGCACGCCCTGCGGACCGGGCGCAAGGTCAGCAGCGCTACCTGCGCCGGGCGGAGAGCGCTCTCTACGGTGAACTGGCCGCCGCTCTGGACCTGCCGGAGGAGGAGGTACTGCCCTACATCCGCCGCACCTGCCCCCAGTGGCCGGAATGATACTGCCGACCCGCTTTTTCACATGGAAGCCCCACCCGCATCAGGCGGGTGGGGCTTCTTCTATGCGTTTATGCGTTTTTTACCGGGTCTGGCCGCTGCCACGGATGATGTACTTATAAGTACACAGCTCGTCCAGCCCCATAGGCCCACGGGCGTGGAGCTTCTGGGTGGAGATACCCATTTCGCAGCCAAGGCCGAACTCCCCACCGTCGGTGAAGCGGGTGGAGACATTGACGTACACGGCGGCGCTGTCGGTGCCGTCCACAAATTTCTGTGCGTTCTCGGCGTTCTCCGTGATGATGGCGTCACTGTGACCGGTGGAGTGGCGCAGCACATGGGCCACGGCCTCATCTACGCTGTCCACCACGGCCACCGCCAGAATGTAGTCCAAAAACTCCGTGTCAAAGTCCGTCTCCGATGCCGGGGTGCCGGGGATGATGGCCGCCGCACGCTGATCCAGCCGCAGCTCCACCGGCACGGCCTCGGCGGCCCCTTCGATCGTCCACCAGTGCTTTTTTTTTCAGCATGGGCAGGAACTCCTCCGCCACCGCCTGATGCACCAGACACACCTCCTCGGCGTTGCACACGGAGGGACGGCTGGTCTTGGCGTTGACGATGATGTCCAGTGCCTTTTGCAGATCGGCATACTGATCCACATACACATGACAGATGCCGGTGCCGGTCTGGATACAGGGAACGGTGGCGTTCTCCACACAGCGGCGGATCAGACCCGCCCCGCCACGGGGGATCAGAAGATCCACCAGCCCGTTGGCCCGCATCAGATCGGCGGCGCTCTGGTGGCTGGTGTCGTCCACGATGTTGATGATCTCCGCATCCCCTCCGGCGGCGGCAATGCCCTGCTTCAGGGCCTGCACGATGGCCTTGGCGGTGCGGTAGGCCTCCCGGCCGCTGCGCAGAACGCAGACGTTGCCGCTCTTCACCGCCAGCGCCGCCGCATCGGAGGTGACGTTGGGACGGCTCTCATAGATAATGGCGATGAGGCCCATGGGCACCTGCTGCTTGCAGATGGTCATGCCGTTGGGCCGGGTGATCTGAGACAGGATGCGGCCCGTGTGATCCGGCAGAGCCGTCAGCGCCCGGATGCCCTCTGCCATGCCCGCCAGCCGCTTTTCATCCAGATACAGCCGATCCAGCATCACATCGCTGATGGTTCCCCGTGCCTCCTCCATGTCCCGGCGGTTCTCCGCCAGAATGGCGGGGGCGCAGGCCATGAGACTGTCCGCCATGGCCCGCAGCAGAGCGTTCTTTCCCTCTGCGTCCCGGTTGCGGATGCTGGGCCACGCCGCCCGTGTCTTTTTCAGGATATCCAATGTGGTCATAGGTCTTTCCTCCCTGCCAGAAAGCGGGTGCCCACCGGCTGACCCGCCGCAATGTCATACAGTGCCGCCGGATGGTGGCCGTTGGCGATGACCATCTCGCAGCCCGCCTCCGTGGCGATCTGAGCTGCCTGCAGCTTCGTCACCATACCGCCGGTCCCCAGACTGGAGCCGCTGCCTCCCGCCAGCGCCCGAATATGGTCATCCAGCCGCTCCACCACCGGGATGAGCCGGGCATCGGGGTTCTTGTGGGGGTCGCTGTCATACAGACCATCGATGTCCGACAGCAGGATCAGCAGATCCGCCCGGATGCTGGCCGCCACGATGGCGGACAGCGTGTCGTTGTCGCCGATGCTGATCTCCTCGGTGGCGATGGTGTCGTTTTCGTTGATGATGGGCAGCGCCCCCAGCTCCAACAGCCGCTCCAAGGTCACGTGGAAATTCTCTCGCCGCTGTCCGCCCCCGGTGATATCTGGCCGGGTGATGAGCAGCTGGGCCACCGTGTGGTTATACTCGGTAAACAGCTTGTCGTAGGTATACATCAGCTCGCACTGGCCCACGGCGGCGGAGGCCTGCTTGGTGGGAACGTCCTTGGGCCGCTCCGGCAGGTTCAGCTTGCCGAAGCCCATAGCAATGGCTCCGGAGGACACCAGAATGATCTGATGCCCGGCATTCTTCAGGTCGCTCATGACCTTGCATAAAAGCTCGATGCGCTGGATATTCAGCCGCCCTGTGGGATGCGCCAGCGTTGATGTTCCCACTTTAATTACGATCCTCATAGTCGGTCCTTTCTCATTCTCCGCCAACATCCTCGCCGCCGGGTGACGGGTCGGGCTGTGTGTCGTCTCCGTGCCAGGGGCCTCCCCCGGCTCCGGTTCGGGTTCCGGCTCAGGCTCCGGTTCGGGTTTCGGTTCGGGTGCCACATCCGTCGGCTTGTTCCATGGATTGTCGCTGTCGGGGTCTGTGGGATCCCAGCCGGGATAGGCGCTGCCGCCGATGGAGGGGGGCGGAGGGCTTTCCCAGCGGGCCTGGGTCGTCGCTGTCGTAGATGGTCCCTCCGGCGATGTCGTACTTGTTGTCATAGATCCACTTGGCATCTGCCACCTGCAGGCGGATACAGCCGTGGGAGCAGCTGGTTCCCAGCTTGTCGAACTCCCCGGCTGGAGGGAGCCCTTGTTGTACCGCTCTGTATAGGGGACGGAGTGGAACAGGTAGTCGCCGTAGATCTGCGTGCAGTACTGACCGGACACACCGCCCACCAGCCCCAGCCACTCCCAGCGATACCAGCCGTCCAGCGAGAAGTCCCCAGCGGCGTCCCGGAGCCGCCGGAGGAGCACACCATGGCCCGGTAGGGGACGGAGTATCGTCCGTCGTCCCCGGCGGTATAAACCGTGACCACGTTGGCGCTGCGGTTGACCCGGATATAGTAGGCGTAGCCGGAGCGCACCCACGGGTAGTCGCTGCTTCCGGCGGACCAGTCCGGCTCCTCCGGTTCCTCCGGCTCTTCCACCGGCTCCTCCGAGGGTGTCTGAGCTCCGTCAGCTCCAGCGCCGGCGGGGTATGGCTTTCTATGGCCGCCACGGCGGCAAGGCCCATATCCGCCGGGGTCTCCTCCGGCAGCTGCTGTCTGCCGCAGCCGGAGAGCACCAGCACCGCCGCCAGCAGCAGGGTCATAGCTTGTTTTTTCACGGGATATCCCCCATTCTGCAAATCGATGGAATGATTATACAGCATCTGTCGGAAAATGCAACTTCCTTCCTGAAAAAATTTGTGCTATACTGAAAGAAATACGCCAGTCAGGAGGTGCGCCATGACCAAGGAGGAGCTGAGGGAAAAAGCCAACGACCTGCCGCTGCTGCCCGGCGTTTATCTGATGATGGACAAGACCGGCCAGGTCATCTATGTAGGCAAGGCCAAAAAGCTGAAAAACCGGGTAAGCCAGTACTTTCAGGACACCGCCTCCCACAATGAGAAAACCAGAGCCATGGTGTCGCAGGTGGACCACTTCGATACCATTTTCGTCTCATCGGAGTTTGAGGCGCTGATCCTGGAAAACTCCCTCATCAAGCGCCACCAGCCCCGGTACAACATCCTGCTCAAGGACGACAAGGGATATCCCTTCATCCGGCTGGACACCAGAACCTCCTACCCCCCGGTTCACTCTGGCGGGAAAGGCGGAGGAGGACGGCGCCCGGTACTTCGGCCCCTTCGGCGGCCGCCGGGAGACACGTCTTGCCATCGAGGCGGTGTGCGGGGCACTGAAACTCCCCACCTGCTCCCGGCAGTTCCCGCGGGACATCGGCAAGGAGCGGCCCTGCCTGAACCACCACATCGGCCGGTGCGACGGCTTCTGCCGTCCGGACGGCCCGGATCAGGCGGAGTACCGCCGCCGCATCCGGCAGGCGGAGCGCATTTTCTCCGGCCACTACCGCCAGCTGACGGCGGAGCTGCAAACGGAGATGGAGGAGGCGGCGGAGGAGCTGAACTTTGAAAAAGGCCGCCGCCCTGCGGGATCGCATCCGGGCCATCTCCGTGCTGGGCAAGCAGCAGCAGGTCATCGCCGGGGTCTGCGCCGACACGGACGTGTGGGGCGTGTACGTGGGGCAGGTGCGCTCCGGCTGCGCCGTGCTGCACATCGAGGACGGCAATCTGCTGGGCCGGGAGGTGGAGGTATTCCCCACCGCCGCCGATGAGGCCCGTGCCGGCGGTGCTGGCGGCGGTGCTGCAGCAGTACTATCTGGAGCGTGGCGCACTGCCGTCGGAAATTCTGCTGCCGGAGCCGGTGGAGGACATGGAGACCCTCGCCGCCCTGCTGACGGGCCGGGCAGGCCACCGGGTGACTCTGCGGGTCCCCCAGCGGGGCGAGCGGGCAGAGCTGCTGCGGATGGCCGGGCGCAACGCCCGTGAGGAGGTGGAGCGCATCACCTCCGACGCCGAGCGGGTCAACAAGACGCTGGAGCAGCTCCAGCAGCTGGCGGGCCTGCCGGTGCTTCCCCGGCGGATGGAGTCCTACGACATCTCCCACATCGCCGGGACTGACATCGTGGCCTCCATGGTGGTCTTCGAGGACGGCAAGCCTCTGAAGCGGGACTATCGCCGGTTCCAGATCAAATCATTGGATCACGCCGACGATCTGCGGGCCTTACAGGAGGTGCTGCAGCGGCGGATGCAGCGGTATCTGGACGGGGACGAGCACTTCTCCCCTCTGCCGGACCTGCTGCTGATGGACGGCGGCCATCTGCAGGGCCCAGGCCACGCAGCAGCAGCTGGAGTCCATGGGCATCCACGTCCCCATTCTGGGCATGGTGAAGGACGACCGCCACCGCACCCGTGCGCTGGTGACGCCGGAGGGCCGGGAGCTGGGCATCCAGCAGAGTCCGCCGCTGTTTGCGCTGGTGGGCCGGGTGCAGGAGGAGGTCCACCGGTTCGCCATCACCTATCACCACGAAAAGCATAGCCGCAGCGCCATGACCTCCCGTCTGGACGGCATCCCCGGCATAGGGGACGTGCGGAAAAAGGCGCTGCTGAAGCACTTCAAGAGCGTCAAGGCCATCTCGGAGGCGGAGCTTGTGCAGCTGGAGGTGGTACTGCCCAAGGCCGCCGCCCGTGCGGTATACGACCATTTCCATGAGAAGAACACCTGAAAGGAGAGGCCCGGCCATTTTGGCCGGGCCTCTCCTTTCATCGGATACAGGCAGTGGATCCCGCAGGTGTCTTAAAATTCCATCAGATTCAGCCCCGTCTCCGGATCGAACCGGCGCTCCACCGTGCCGTCCATGATCTCCAGCACCAGTTCACAGGTGGCGCTGATGACCGCCTCGTTCAGGTGTCCGCCCAGCACACGACCCTCCGTGTCCCCGGCGCTCATGTGGAGGTGGGCATAAAACTCCCCTGTCCTTGGTGGTGATGGTCCCCACCAGCGAGACGATCTCAAAACCCCCTGAAAGCGGTGGGCATGGTACTGCCTCTCCGCCGTGTGGAACACCCCCACAGTGAAGTCCCCCACGGCGCCCAGCCCGCTGACAGCCGCCAACCGGATACCCTCCTGCTCCGCCGCCCGGTGCAGCTGGGTCAGCACCTCCTCGCCCCGATCGATCCGCAGCACCATGCGGCTGCCAAAACGCTTATATTCCATCCGTCCCATCCTTTCGCTCATAGGTCACATAGCGATACCGCAGACCCTGCTCCTCCTGCCACGGGGACTGCTCCGTGATGCGCCACAGCTCCGGCGCAGGCTCCGGGAAGAACACGTCCGCCCCACCGTCGGCGTCGATCTGGGTCACGTACAGCCGCCGGCAAGCGGGCAGCAGCAGACGATACACCTGCGCTCCGCCGATGACAAAGGCATCCTCCCCGGCGGCGTCCAGCATCGGCTGCACCTCGTGGAACACCTCCGCCCCCTCCGGAGCGAGGTCCCCCTGCCGGGACAGTACCAGATTCCGGCGGCCCGGCAGGCCACGCCCCCCGGCAGAGACTGGAGGGTCCGGCGGCCCATGACCACCGTATGGCCCATGGTCAGGGCTTTGAAGCGCCGTAGGTCGGCGCTGATGCGGAACAGCAGACCGCCGTCCCGCCCGATGCCCCAGCGGGCATCCACGGCTACGATGGCATCCATGGCTGTCTCCTTAAATGGCTACGGGGATCCTGTCCTCGAAGGGGTGGGGCTCGTAGCCCTCCAGCGAGAAGCTGTCCCGTGTAAAGCGGTAGAAATCCGTGACGGAGGGGTCCATAACAAACTTGGGCGCAGGACGGGGCTCCTTCTCCAGCATCCGCTCCACAATAGGCACATGGCGGTCATAGATGTGGGCGTCGGCGATGACATGGACCAGTTCCCCGGCCTCCAGCCCCGACACCTGCGCCATCATGTGGACCAGCACGGCGTACTGCACCACGTTCCAGTTGTTGGCGGCCAGCATATCCTGACTCCGCTGGTTCAATATGGCATTCAGGGTATGCCCGGACACGTTGAAGGTCATGGAGTAGGCGCAGGGGTACAGGGCCATCTCATGCAGATCCTGAAAGTTATAGATATTGGTCATGATGCGGCGGCTGGCGGGGTTGTGCTTCAGGTCGTACAGCACCCGATCCACCTGATCGAACTCCCCCCTCCGGATACTGGTGCTTCACCGCCAGCTGATAGCCGTAGGCCTTGCCGATAGAGCCGGTATCGTCAGCCCAGCTGTCCCAGATGTGGCCCCGGAGATCGTGGATGTTGTTGGATTTCTGCTGCCAGATCCACAGCAGCTCGTCGATGCAGGTCTTGAAATAGGTGCGCCGGAAGGTGAGAATGGGGAACTCCTTCCGCAGGTCGTAGCGGTTGATGATGCCGAATTTTTTCACCGTGTGGGCGGGCGCACCGTCCTCCCAGTGGGGGCGCACCTCCAACTCCGTGTCCCATACGCCGTTGGTCAAGATATCCCGGCAGTTCTGGATAAAGCGTTCGTCTGCGTAGCTCATTAGACTTGTCCTCCTGTTGCTGCTGTTGTTTTCTTCATCTTATCACAGGCCGGCGACGTTGAAAAGGAAAATTTCCATCCCAGCTGAAAAGAACCGCTTGCCGTCATGAGCAGCAGCGGCAGCTGGCAGAAGGGATTCTTATTTGCCCTCCGGCGGAATTTGTGGCATAATAAAAGTACTTGTGTTGATTTTCAGAACAGGAGGAATCTCTTATGACATATGACGTTCTTATCATCGGCGGCGGCCCCGGCGGCATCTATACGGCCTGGGAGCTGCTGAACAAGCGCCCGGATCTGAAGCTGGCGCTGTTTGAATCCGGCCACACGCTGGAGCGCCGCCGCTGTCCCATTGACGGTGTGAAGGTCAAAAGCTGCGTCCACTGCCCCACCTGCGCCATTATGAACGGCTTCGGCGGCGCCGGTGCCTTTTCCGACGGAAAGTATAACATCACCAATCAGTTCGGCGGCACCCTCCACGAGTATATCGGCAAGAAGAAGGCGCTGGAACTGATGGAGTATGTGGATCAGGTCAACATGGAAAACGGCGGGGAGGGCACCAAGCTCTACTCCACCGGCAACACCCGCATCAAGAAGCTGTGTCTGGAGAACGACCTGCACCTGCTGGACGCCTCCGTGCGGCATCTGGGAACGGACATCAACTATGTGGTGCTGGAGCACCTCTATGCCGGTCTGAAGGACCGGATGGATATCTTCTTCGATACCCCCGTCCGCTCCGTGGAGAAGCTGGTGGACGGCGACGCCGTCACCACCGACAAGGAGCGCTATGAGGGCCGCACCTGTGTCATCTCCGTGGGCCGCAGCGGCAGCAAGTGGATGGAGGAGGTCTGCACGGCGCTGAAGATCCCCACCAGTTCCAACCGTGTGGATATCGGTGTGCGGGTGGAGCTGCCCTATGAGGTGTTCGCCCACCTCACCGACGAGCTGTATGAGAGCAAGATCGTCTATCGGACAGAGAAGTTTCAGGATCGGGTACGCACCTTCTGCATGAATCCCAAGGGTGTGGTGGTCAATGAGAACACCAACGGTATCGTCACCGTCAATGGTCACAGCTACGAGTCA
>VOFG01000353.1_pt1 | contig 54000 bp, 46 predicted proteins | sample 5384171 | NCBI WGS metagenome assembly VOFG01 (sample SAMN12384726, study PRJNA508395) | human gut metagenome | isolation source: healthy gut F | host: Homo sapiens
ATCACAATCCGTCGCACTCGGTAAGAGTTGACATATTCGGGAAATGAGATAAAGAATTGCTGCAAAAAAGTCGTTCGGGTAATTAGTACTGCTCGGCTTTGACATTACTGTCTTTACACCTGCAGCCTATCAACGTAGTAGTCTCCTACGCCCCTCAAGGGAAAACTTATCTTGGGGATGGCTTCGCGCTTAGATGCTTTCAGCGCTTATCCAAACCGAACGCGGCTACTCGGCGGTACACTTGGCAGCATAACCGATACACCGGAGGTTCGTCCAACTCGGTCCTCTCGTACTAAAGTCAGGACCCCTCAATTTTCCTACGCCCGCAACAGATAGAGACCGAACTGTCTCACGACGTTCTGAACCCAGCTCGCGTGCCACTTTAATCGGCGAACAGCCGAACCCTTGGGACCTTCTCCAGCCCCAGGATGTGACGAGCCGACATCGAGGTGCCAAACCGCCGCGTCGATATGAGCTCTTGGCGGCGATCAGCCTGTTATCCCCGGAGTACCTTTTATCCTTTGAGCGATGGCCAGTCCACACAGAACCACCGGATCACTATACCCTGCTTTCGCACCTGGTCGACTTGTAAGTCTCACAGTCAAGCACCCTTATGCTATTGCACTCTGCGCACGGTTACCATTCGTGCTGAGGGTACCTTGGGAAGCCTCCGTTACGCTTTTGGAGGCGACCACCCCAGTCAAACTACCCACCAAACGGTGTCCCCTATCAAGGGTTAGAATCCAAGTACACAAAGGGCCGTATTTCAACGTTGACTCCACGAATACTGGCGTACCCGCTTCAATGTCTCCGGCCTATCCTACACATTGTGTACCCAAATTCAGCGTTAAGCTATAGTAAAGGTTCACGGGGTCTTTTCGTCCCGTTGCGGGTACCCGGCATCATCACCGGGACTACAATTTCACCGAGCTCACGGTTGAGACAGTGTCCAGATCGTTACACCATTCGTGCAGGTCGGAACTTACCCGACAAGGAATTTCGCTACCTTAGGACCGTTATAGTTACGGCCGCCGTTTACTGGGGCTTCGATTCAATGCTTCTCTTGCGATGACATCCCCTCTTAACCTTCCAGCACCGGGCAGGTGTCAGGCCCTATACGTCTTCTTTCGAATTTGCAGAGCCCTGTGTTTTTGATAAACAGTCGCCTGGACCTCTTCGCTGCGCCCTACTCGCGTAGGGACCCCTTTTCCCGAAGTTACGGGGTTAATTTGCCTAGTTCCTTAACCGTGATTCACTCGAGCACCTTAGGATACTCTCCTCGACCACCTGTGTCGGTTTACGGTACGGGTAACATATACTATAACTTAGAAGATTTTCTCGGAAGTCGACTTGGGTGAACTATCAGATTGGCCGTAGCCGCTCCGTACTGTCAGGTTTCAGCAAGGACTAACTCTTAATCTGTCCCTATACCTACGCCCTTTAACCACCTATTCCGTCAGGCGGCGTCACTTACGTTCCTTCGTCTCTCCATCGAGGTATATGTTAGTATCGGAATATTAACCGATTGTCCATCGAGATCACCGTTCGGCTTACCCTTAGGACCCGACTAACCCTGATCCGATTAGCGTTGATCAGGAAACCTTGGTCTTGCGGTGTGCGGGTTACTCTCCCGCATTATCGTTACTCATGCCTACATTTGCTTTTCCATAAACTCCACCTATCCTCGCGGAATGGCTTCGACGTCAATGGAATGCTCCCCTACCGCACTCTCGTGCCCAGAACTTCGGTGGTATACTTGATGCCCGTTTATTATCCACGCTTTGCCGCTCGACTAGTGAGCTGTTACGCACTCTTTGAATGAATAGCTGCTTCCAAGCTAACATCCTAGCTGTCTCTGCAGCAAAACATCGTTAGATCAACTTAGTATACTCTTCGGGACCTTAGTTGCTGGTCTGTGTTGTTCCACTCTCGTAACCGGACATTAGCACCCGGTCGCTCACTGCTGTAAATCATACTACTGGCATTCGGAGTTTGTCAGGATTTGGTAGGCGGTGAAGCCCCCGCATCCAATCAGTAGCTCTACCTCCAGTAGACTCTTAATTACAACGCTGCCCCTAAAGGCATTTCGGGGAGTACGAGCTATTTCCCAGCTTGATTAGCCTTTCACCCCTACCCTCAAGTCATCGAGAAGCTTTTCAACGCTTATTCGTTCGGTCCTCCAGTTGGTTTTACCCAACCTTCAACCTGCTCAAGGGTAGATCGCAAGGTTTCGCGTCTACAACCACTGACTAGCCGCCCTGTTCAGACTCGCTTTCGCTTCGGCTCCGTGCATCCGTGCACTTAACCTCGCCAGTGATTAGTAACTCGTAGGCTCATTATTCAATAGGCACGCCGTCACAGCACGAAGCTGCTCCGACCGGTTGTAAGCGTATGGTTTCAGGTTCTATTTCACTCCCCTGTTCGGGGTTCTTTTCACCTTTCCCTCACGGTACTGGTTCACTATCGGTCTCTTGGGAGTATTTAGCCTTACCGGGTGGTCCCGGCAGATTCAGACAGGATTCCTCGTGTCCCGCCCTACTCAGGATACTGCTATCGCATAACGAACTTACCTGTACGGGCCTTTCACCCTCTATGGACGAACTTTCCAGATCCTTCCAGTTCATTGTTACTTGAATGTTGCAGTCCTACAACCCCGGCATTGCCGTAACAATACCGGTTTAGGCTTTTTCCCTTTCGCTCGCCGCTACTCAGGAAATCGATGTTTCTTTCTTTTCCTCCTCCTACTAAGATGTTTCAGTTCAGAGGGTTGGCCCATCTTACGATGTGTCAGGTCTTCTACCTGACGGGTTGTCCCATTCAGAAATCTTCGGATCAAGTCTTGTTTGCAAATCCCCGAAGCTTATCGCAGCTTACCACGTCTTTCTTCGCCTCCAAGAGCCTAGGCATTCCCCATACGCCCTTATTTACTTTCTTACAACTTCTCACACAGCCTATTCCCGCGTGAGAACTTTATCTCATCTCCTTAAATATGTCAATGAACGTCGAATCTTTGATCCATGTGTGGAGGATAAATTTCTTCGCAGGTGTGAACAGCTAATCCCCCAGCATCGGTGTAGTCCCTCGGTTCGAACCTACCCTAAAGCGGTGCTGTTGTATAACGTTTCTTTGAAGTGAGCATTAAAAATTACTGAAATTTTCGCAGACCTATTTGAAACAAAGCTCCAGAAAGGAGGTGTTCCAGCCGCACCTTCCGGTACGGCTACCTTGTTACGACTTAGCCCCAGTCACCGGTTTTGCCCTAGGTCGCTCCTTGCGGTCACGAACTTCAGGCACCCCCAGCTTCCATGGCTTGACGGGCGGTGTGTACAAGGCCCGGGAACGTATTCACCGCGCCATGGCTGATGCGCGATTACTAGCGAATCCAACTTCACGGAGGCGGGTTTCAGCCTCCGATCCGAACTGAGATAGGCTTTCGAGATTCGCATCCCATCACTGGGTAGCTGCCCTCTGTACCTACCATTGTAACACGTGTGTAGCCCCGGACGTAAGGGCCGTGCTGATTTGACGTCATCCCCACCTTCCTCTCGGCTTACACCGGCAGTCCCGCCAGAGTGCCCAGCTTGACCTGATGGCAACTAACGGTAGGGGTTGCGCTCGTTATGGGACTTAACCCGACACCTCACGGCACGAGCTGACGACAACCATGCAGCACCTAGTTTCCTGCCCCGAAGGGAAATCCTGTTTCCAGAATCGTCAGTAACTTTCAAGCCCGGGTAAGGTTCCTCGCGTATCATCGAATTAAACCACATGTTCCTCCGCTTGTGCGGGCCCCCGTCAATTCCTTTGAGTTTCATTCTTGCGAACGTACTCCCCAGGTGGATAACTTATCGCTTTCGCTTAGCCACCGACCGTGTATCGCCGACAGCGAGTTATCATCGTTTACTGCGTGGACTACCAGGGTATCTAATCCTGTTTGCTCCCCACGCTTTCGTGCCTCAACGTCAGATATAGTTTGGTAAGCTGCCTTCGCAATCGGTGTTCTGTATGATCTCTAAGCATTTCACCGCTACACCATACATTCCGCCTACCGCAACTACTCTCTAGTTCCAACAGTATTAGAGGCAGTTCCGGAGTTAAGCCCCGGGATTTCACCTCTAACTTATCAAACCGCCTACGCACCCTTTAAACCCAATAAATCCGGATAACGCTTGGATCCTCCGTATTACCGCGGCTGCTGGCACGGAGTTAGCCGATCCTTATTCGTACGATACTTTCAGGCTCTTACACGTAAGAGCGTTTACTCTCGTACAAAAGCAGTTTACAACTCATAGAGCCGTCTTCCTGCACGCGGCATGGCTGGTTCAGACTTGCGTCCATTGACCAATATTCCTCACTGCTGCCTCCCGTAGGAGTTTGGTCCGTGTCTCAGTACCAATGTGGGGGGTTAACCTCTCAGTCCCCCTATGTATCGTTGCCTTGGTGAGCCGTTACCTCACCAACCAGCTAATACAACGCATGCCCATCCATAACCACCGGAGTTTTCAACCAGAACCGATGCCGGTCCTGATGTTATGGGGTATTAGTACCAATTTCTCAGTGTTATCCCCCTGTTATGGGTAGGTTGCATACGCGTTACGCACCCGTGCGCCGGTCGCCACCAGTGTATTGCTACACCGTGCTGCCCCTCGACTTGCATGTGTTAGGCCTGCCGCTAGCGTTCATCCTGAGCCAGGATCAAACTCTCCATTGTAAAAAATGTTTTGTTATAAATCTTTAGCTCTAATCTCAAAGGTATTGTTTGAAATCACTCTCTTGCGAGAGTGGAAAAAACTTTTAGCTGCTCAAATACTTCAAAGAACGCTGTTCAATATATTACTATAAGAACAATTTCTTTTATTTCTCCGGGGTTCGCCTTTCGGCCTCTCCCGCTGTTCTGACCGCGATTTTTCAGCGAAAAGCGGTGCAAAGATAAGTGTTTATTTTCGAACCACCAAATCTTTTTGAAAGAATTTTTCAGAATTTTTTCAGAACCTTTTTTCGTATCGTTTCGAACCGTGTGTTGCATTCGAAGCGGGTGCAAAGGTAAGTCATTTTTCTGAATCTCCAAAGGATTTCGGAACTTTTTTCAAAATTTTTCAGAACCTGTTTTTGTCGCTTTCGAGCGGTGTTTCTCTCTCGAAGCGGGTGCAAAGATAAGGACTTTTCCAGGCAACTTCCAAATAATTCCGGGACTTTTTTTCGACAATTTTCACGTCTTTTTCTCACCCGATTATGGATCAGCGAGTTAGTTGTAAAAATATTTTAATATCTTTGCAGAAACAATTTCAAAACAATACCCATGCGATTGTTATTATATATAAGTATATTACTGTGCGGCTTTTCCTGCACCCGAAACGCCCCTTGTCTACACCCGGGAGATTTGTTGTTTCAGGTCGGAGAAACATCGGAAATGACCGGAGCGATCACTGCCGCGACAGGCAAAGAGCGACAACTGAACTACTCGCACGTAGGCATAGCGGTGCGGTCGCGCGGGCTCGATTCGGTACTGGAGGCCACGAGCGACGGCGGCGTGCGGGTCACGGCCCTGGGCGATTTTCTGGCACGCTCCGCCCGAATCGACGGACGGCCTGCGGTTACGGTAATGCGTCTGCGCGACACGACGGGCGTCGCAGCAGCGATAGAGCGGGCGCGAAAATTCATCGGACAGCCCTACGATTACTCGTTCCGACCGGACAACGGCAAGATGTATTGCAGCGAACTGGTATGGGAAAGCTACCTTGCCCCGGACGGCAGCAGACGATTTCCGGCCCGGCCGATGAATTTCCGCGCGGCAGACGGATCGTTACCCCGGTCTGGGCAGAACTGTTTGCCGGATTGGGAGAGGAGATTCCCCAGGATATTCCCGGAACGAATCCCAACGACATGGCACGCGATCCGCAACTCAAAGAGGTCACCCGCTGCTATTGACATGGCTTTCCTCAAAAGGGCTGCCCGATAAAGGCTCCCAACCTGCATGGTTGCGGAAAGACTGCGGCAAACAAGATGGCAGCGGAGGCAATAGCGGCAGGATAACGCTCCGGGCCGGCAGGACGATCTTCCACGGCAGATCTGACATGGCCGGACCTACGATCTTCAGGTTGTTGTCCATCGTCGCACGGGATCTTTTCATTCGTTGATCAATTCTTTGTCGACCTCCTCGGCTGTCACCTCTTCAGTATCGGGATAGGTGAAGGGAATGCGCGGCAAGCAGGAAGGCGGGAACCGTGGCCAGCAGCGCCCACATGAAGAAGTAGTGATAACCGCCCAAGCTGTCGCAGAGCCAGCCGCTGATCATACCCGGAAGCATCACGCCAAGGTTGGCAAGCGACGACCCGAAAGCATAGTGAGCCATCTGGTGCGAACCAGGCGCCACCTGCTGCATAATAAAGAGTGTAAGCCCCACGAAGCCAAATCCGTAACTGAAATATTCGAACACGATGGCTGCGCAGATCAACACGGGACTCGAAGGCTGAAACCATGCCAGCAGCGCATAGACCACGAACGGAACGTTGAAGATGCAGACCAGCGGGAACAAGGCACGCCGCAGTTTGAGCCACGAAATGAAATAGCCGCCCAGAATGGACCCCACGACGAAGGCGATCACGCCGAAGGTACCGTAATAAAGTCCAATCTGCTGTTCGGTAAGACCCATGCCCTGCTGATCGAGCGGAGCGTTGAGGAACAGCGGTACGATCTTGATGACCAGACCTTCGGCGAAGCGGTAGAAAAGGATGAATGCGAAATAGATCCAGATATATTTCTTCTTGAAGAATTCCAGAAAGATGCGCTTCGTTTCGCGCATGGCGCCGCCGAAACTGTCGGCATGGGCCGTCGCGATGCCGCCTGAAGGCAACATACGGATATGATACAGCCCCAGCAGAAAAAGAATGCCGCCGCAAAGGCCCATCACGACCATCCACGCCTGCACGATTCCGACATGATCCTTAAGCGCACCGGCCAGATAGACCAATCCGCCCATGGCGAAGACCTTGGCGATGTTGTAAAAGGCTCCCTGCCAACCAATAAATTTAGCCTGCAAATCCTTGGAAAGTTCGGTGATATAGACGCCGTCGGTGGCGATGTCGTGTGTCGCGCCGCTGAAAGCCACAACCGTCATCAGGGCGATGACGTAAGGGAAAAAGTTGGGAAACGGAAGCGACATGGCAACCAGCGCAAGTCCCAGCCCCGAAACCAGCTGCGTGATGACGACCCAGAACTTCTTGGTCCTGAACATCTCCATCAGGGGACTCCAAAAGGGTTTGAGCGACCACGGCAAAATAATCAGCGAAGTCCAAAGCGTAATGCGGGCATCGTCGATACCCAGCCCTCGAAACATCAGCGTTGCCACCATGTTTACGATAATGAAGGGGAGTCCCATCGCAAAATAGAGCATGGGAACCCATGCTAACGGCGACACTTTTCGGGAATTTGCAGACATCGGTTCTTTTTAGGTTTAGGTTAGAATTGATATAAAGACAGATCAACTTTTGCAGCCGCAGAGGTTGTTGCTCCCGTTCTGCGCCTTTGTTTCTATAAATTTGTTATTGTGAAATTCCGGAGTTCACGATCCTGACCGAGGACAAAAGCAGCAAAAAACCGCGATACGGCCAAACGCCTATTCGATCGGTTTGATCTCCGCCTCCCACCCCGTCAGCGTCGAAACGTAGGGAATCAGCAGCATCGCCATCTTGCGATGTCCCGCATAATTGGGATGGGCCGACGATCCGAGTTCGCTCCCGTCGTTGCAGTAGCCGGGCAGGATAGCCGCGAAATGGAGGTTCGGCACGACGCCGGACTGACACAAGTCGCGGATATAGGTGAAGGCCGGTTCGCTGACGCGCGGCGCCACGCAGAGGATCGGCATTTCGTCGCCGTAAGCGCCGCGCAGGGTTTGCAGGATACGGGTATAGGCGGCCGCAAACTCATCGCGCGAAGGATGCGGCAGGGTCGAAAAGTCGTTCGACCCCAGATTGATGACGACCAGATCGGGACGGTACGGCGACGCCGCGAAATCCCACGCCGGTTCCGCCGCCTCGTCGAACGTATTGGCGACGCGGTCGGCCATCGTATTCTGCGAAGTGGCGTTCTTATCGCCGTAATTGCGTGCCGCACCGCGTCCCGAATGGGCGATCAGCGTATAGTCGGCGCCGAAATAACGGGCGATGATGCAGGCATACGCCTTGTTGCAGTTCTCGGTTTGAGGTTTGAACGGCTCGTCTTTCGAAAGCCCCTCGGTCCCGTAACCGCAGGTCAGCGAATTGCCGATAAATTCGATATGCCGTCCGGGCGCGGGCGCCGCAGGCAGCAGACGCCGTCCCCTGTCAAGCAGGAAGGCATGGATCGTCGTGCGCCCCTGCTCGCCTTCGGTGCGTTTCTGCATCCGCACGGTATGTTCGCCGCGCCCCAGCTTCTCGGCCAGCACCACGACCGAATCCGTCCCGAACGTTGTAACGACACCGGCGTCGCGGCCGTCGACGGTCAGATTGTAGTAATTCTTTTTCGTATCCGAAACGCGCATCGCCAGCGAGCCGCCCGTAAAACGACACTCGAAACAGGTTCCGCTCCAGTCGAAACTCACGTCGTCGCCGTTTGTCTGCGTACGTCCGACATAGCGCACCTCGGACGACGCGGCGGGCGCCTCTGTCCGCTCCTGGGCGGAAACGGCGCCGGCGCACAACAGCGCCAGCACCGCGAAAATCAGCCGTCGGTTCATTGCTTCGCCTCCGCTTCATAGGCGCTGACGGCCCGCTGCAAGGGTCCCCACCAGTCGCGGTTGATGATATGTACGATGTCGAACACCATCAGCCCGTCGGACTCGCGGAGATTCATCTCCACGGCCCGCTTGAACCGGGTCGTATCGCGTTTGTAATCTTCGACATACATACCGCCGAAGAAGGGCCTGCCGCCCAGCAGACGGCGCGAATAGCGGCATCCGCCCTCAACGCTGAGGTGGTCGCCTTTCGACATCTCGCTGTCGGTCTCGTTCTTATGCAGGCCGTTGCTGCGGCGGTACTCGTCAACGGTCACGTTCCAGTAATAATTGCCGTTGGTGAAAATGTCCAGCAGTTCGGCATATCCGTAATTCTTATATTCGGGCGTGGCCCATGCGAAGTCCTGCGAAGGATCGTACGTATTGCTGGCCCAATTGACGCCCACTTCGAAATAGGACGGATACCACGCGCCCGTATAAGCGCCGAATTTCAGACCGGGCTTCACGGCTTTCAGCTCCTCTTTGGTGCGTTTGAAGAAGTTGTAGATCACCGACGCGCGCCACTCGATCCACTGTTTGAAATAAGGGCCGTCGATACGTCTCCAGCCGCCGTCGCCGTCCTCCTCCCACGCATAGACATCCTCCGGAAAACGATCCAGTTTTTTCCCGATATAGGCCTCGAATTCTCTGCGTGAGAAATCCGAAAAGTCGGACTGGATATTGTCATAACGGCCGCGGTCGAGCAGCAGGCCGTCGAAATCGTACTTCTGCGCCACCTCCTTGAAAATGGCGATTTCGTGATCCTGAACGGCAGAAAGCGCGGGATTGGCGAACAGCACCTTCTTGTCCGGAATCTCCAGCTGGGGCATCAATCCCTTGCCGGGAACATAGTTCACGGCCTGCCATTCGGGATGACCGTCGTAGATCAGTCCGCGGCGGAATACGCCGTTGCCTTCGGCAAAGGTGTTGAACGAACCGTAAATCTCCAGTCCGGCATCGTGCGCAGCATCGACGAAAGTTCCCACAAAGTCGAAATCGGGACGGGTAAAGCCCTTCCACTCACGAACTTGCGGCGCATATTCGCTGGGATACACCACTTCGCTCGAAGTGCCCTTGACGTCGAGCACCAGCGCCGTCATGCCGGCCTCCCGGCACTTGTTCACATAATAACGGATCGAATCGGGGTAACTGAAACGCACCCAGTTGGCCGAACAGTCGAGCCACATCAGCTTGGGTTTCACCCCCTCGGCGGCACTCCGACAGCCGGTCGCACCTGCCGCGGCAAAGGCCAGCAGGCATACAGTCAGCAGTTTTTTCATGGAAAATTAAAAGCTATTTTCGTTTGTAGTTTCCGTAAATATCGACTTCGGCCGCATGGAAAGGATCGGCCACCGCGTCGATCAGCAGCGCGCATTCGAGTCGCGTGAGCGGACGCGCCGGATCGTAACCGGAGAGCAGTCCGGCGGCGGCGCGCTCCGTCTGCGCCGCAATGTCCCCGGCCGGCTTGCCGAGCGCTTCGGCCAGCATCGCCGTCAGGAGCGCCCCGTCGACCGGCGTTTCCCGAACGGAGGAGCGTACCGACGGATAGACTTCACGCAGCCCTTCGCGCAGTTTGGATTCCGCGATCGTCCGATCGGCGTCGAACCAAGTCTGGTTCTCCCAGCCGACATTGGCTCCGCGCCCCTTGAGGATTCCGGTCACGCCGATCCGCTGCATCGCCTTGAAACGCGGATCACCGGCCGGCAGGTCGAGGTACGGCAGCAGGTAGCCGCCCGCATCGAGCACCGCCTCCTGCACCCTGCGCACCGCAACTTCGGACGGATCGACGCCCGCCGCCGCGGCCAACGCCGCCAAGGCTCCCGTTGCCTGCCCGATCTGCAACACGACGGGTTGCAGGCGCGTGGAGCCATTGACGAGGTTGGTTACCGAAACCGATTTTTCGGCTACGAGCAACCCCGGAAATCCTGCGGGGATCACGATGCCCAGCGGAAAACCGTACGAGGGGATGGGATGGAAATAGAGGTCGGGCAGATCGTCCCAGCCCGAATAACGGGTATGATGCTGATCGACCGGATAATCGCCCACGCCGACCGCCGTACGGTAAAGCGTTCCGGCGTAGGGGTCGGTGATGTCGTTGAGCGTAAAACGCACGGCGCCGTGAATGCGCCGCGACTCGCGGTGATAGGGAATGAACGGCAGCCGGTCGTCCGTAGGGAACTCGTCGTCGGCCAATCCCAACGTATTGAATCCCAGCTCATGCTGAAGGAAATAGACGAATGACAGCGTATGACTCTTGGCCCTGCGGACGGCGTCGGCCCGCTCTTCGGGCGTCATATCGATCATGTCCACGTAGTAATCGTTGCCCTCGATCGGCCAGTTGATCATGTATTTGCCGTTGGGCAGTTTTCCGTAAGTGATCATCATCTCGCGGGACCACATGCGATGCGGCTCCTTCGGAGCGACGCAAAGATCGTTCACGCAGCAGCAGGCAAAAAGCGACGGATCGTACCCGTCGGGCCGCGGAATCGTGACGTCGCGGCCATAATCCTTCAATACGGCGACATAGGTCAGGTCCTGCACGATGCCGTTGGCTTCGGCCGGGGCAATATCCTCATGCGTGACGGCCGACGAATCCATGCCGACATCATAAGGGACGCCTACCATCCGGGCGACGTCGCCCAGCTCCGTCGCATCGACGAGCACATCGGCCTCGACCTGCCGGAGCCGGCCGTCCCGCCGGACACCCAGCCGCCATACATCCTTTTCGCGCTCGGCCGTCTCGGCCGCCGAACGGTACCACACGGTGAGGTTCGGCTCCCCGGCGACAAGCCGCTTGAAAATGCTGTCGCCCACCGAGGGTTCGAACAGCACGTTGCTGACCCACCCCGTCATCAAGGCCGAATCGCAGCCGTAATGCCGGGCCAGTTCCGTCCGGAACTCGTCCCAGATGCCGCCGCGCAGGCGGTAATTGCCGTCGGTGGCGCTCACGCCCGCCGAGGTGAGCATGCCGCCGAGCCAGTCGAACTCCTCGACGATCAAGGTTCGCGCCCCCATGCGGGCCGCCTGCAGTCCGGCCGCCGTTCCGCTCGCTCCCCCGCCGACGATCACCACGTCGTAACGCTCGGCGGAACCGCATGCAAACAGCCCCAAGCACGCCAGCAGCTGCAAATATTTCAGTCCGGTAAATCTCATATTCGGTCGCTTATTTTAAATCGACTGCGGCCCGGCTGATCCGCCCGAAGCGGTCCGTAGCCGACACCTCGACGCGCTTCGCCCCTTCGGGCAGCGCGACGCGGTAATAGTGGTCCGAAATCGAAGGGTAAATCCATTTATGGTCCATCTGACTGGTGTCGGAATAGAGCTGTTTCGCGGCGGGATCGTAAGCCTGAAACCGCTCGGCGGGACCGACCGGCACGCCGTCGATCGTAAATTCGACCTCCCACGCCGGGTCGCTGGCCCAGACGTTGGCCACGGCGTACCCTTCGAACTGGGGATATTCGCGGCCGCTGTAAATTTTCATCTGGTAATCCGCCGGATAACCCGTCGATTTGTAATACCAGTCGATCCGGTCGCCGTTCACCTCATAGACGCCGTACCCGGCGGGCGTGCCGTCGGTGCAGAGCGGTCCCTGCCACCATGCGCCGCTCAGGGCGGGTGTCACATGCTCGTAGAGACCGGGGGCGATGGACTGGTTGAAGGTCGTATGGGTATGGCCCGAAATGATATGCGCCCGGTAGGGTTTCAGAATTTCGTAAAGCCCCCTGTGGTTGGTCATCGTCGATCCGGCGCGGTCGTAGCGGAACTGCTTGCGGTCCTGCTCCTCGCAGGTCGAAGGAATATGCAGGCAGACGACCACCGTCGAACCGGGCTGCACGCGGGCAAGGTCCTTTTCGAGCCAGCGCATCTGCCGCTCTTCGAGATAGCCGATGTAAAAATAGTCGCGCCCGATGAAGAAGTTGTCGTCGAGCACCACGTAGTGGATGCGTCCGACGTCGAACGAATAGTAGACCGGGCCGTACATCTCCTCGAACTTCGAGAAGGAGGTTTCGTAAGAGCGTCCGTAGACCTCCATGTCGTGGTTGCCCATCGCGTTGCGGAACGTAATTCCCGTACGCTCCATCACCTCGTTGTACCGGCCGTAAAGCGAATGGTCGTGCGACACGATGTCGCCGCAGCAAATGCCGTGGAAAGGCATACCGCCGTAACTGCGGACCGTGGCGGCGATGTCGTCGGCCGCCGCCGCGAGTTTCGCAAACTCCTTCGGCGCCCATATCTGCGGATCGGCGATGGCGATGAACCCGTACCGCGAGTCGTCGCCCGCACGGCGGAGCAGCGTGAAATCGCAGGATTTGCCCTCGGCAGGCAGCGGGTGGAAATAGCGCACCACGCCCTTTTCCACCGGAGCGTCGTAGCCCGCAGGCACGCAAACGAAGACGAAGCGGTTGTCCGCACCGGCTTCCAGGCTGTAATTTCCTCTTTTGTCCGTGCGCGCGAACTCTTCGCCGTCGGAGACCCAGACGCCTTCCACGCCCCGGCCACCGCAAAGGACGCGCCCCCTGACTGTGACGCTGCCCGCGGCCCATGCGCAGACGCACCACAGCGACAACAGAATTGTCAGTAAATATCTTTTCATCGTTCCGTATTTTAGCGCTGCTTGCATTGTTCGAGAATCTGCCAGCACTGGAACAGCCCGCGCGGCACATGGAAACATCCCTTCCACTTGCCGCCTTTCAAAGGCAACAGAACCTCGCCACGGCGATTGAGATAGCCGAACCATTCCGGAGCCTCCTTGTCCTTGAAATGCGCCCATGTATACTCGTGCAGTTTCCCGAACCACTCCAGACACTCCTTCGATCCGGTCAGCTGATAGCCCTTGATCATCGCGATCGCCGATTCGATATGCACCCACCAGAGCTTCTGATCCCATTCCAACTCCACGCGGGGCGCGCCCTTGCGGTCCAGAAAATAGAAAATGCCGCCGTACTCCTTGTCCCAGCCGTATTCGGCGGTATTGAGCGCGATTCTCACCGCTTTGTCGATCAGCGCACGGTCGTCGAGACGCACGCCGAGGTTCATAATGAACCACATAGCTTCGAGCGAATGTCCGGGATTCATCTGACGGCCCTCGAACGTATCGGAAAGCTGTCCGTCCTCCGTGACATTCTCGACGATCAGCCCCAGCTCTTCCCGGTAAAACACCTCCATCACTTCGTGCAGGCACTCCCCCCGATCGTGTCGGCCAGCAACTGCTTGTCGATCATCGGCTCGATCTCCAGCGCCATGTTGCAGAGGATCATCGGCAGAGCGAAACTCTTGAGCGAACGCGTTCCGGGATAAGCCTTGCACCACTCGCCTTTGGGATTGGCGCGTTTCTCCAGAATCCGGTCGAAAGTCCGCTTGGCGATCAGGGCGTATTCGTCGCTGCCCGTCGCAACGGCGACCTGCGCAAAAGCCATCGCCGCGAACGTATAGGAGAAAATATTATAGGGCTGCACCAACGGGCGGCCTTCGCGCGTCAGCGCAAAATACCAGTTGTAGTTGCCGTCGTGGCCGTATTTGCGCAGGAACTCGGCTCCCTGCACGGCGCATTCGAGCCATTCGGGACGACGCTCCACCTTGTTATAGAGCATGGCGAACATCCACACTTCACGACCCTGCAACCAGATGAATTTGTCGGTATCGTAGACGCTGCCGTCACGATTGAGACACGTAAAATAGCCGCCGAATTCCCTATCTTGTGATTTTTCGAGCCAAAAAGGCAGTACACCATCCAGCAATTCGGTTTTGTACTGTTCCGCTAATCTTTTGAAGTCCATAATCTTATCTTATTTATATTGTTACCTTGTCCAGTATCGTTCGATCTCTTCGAGCGTGCGGCCCGACATCTCCGGCACCGCCTTCCATATCAGCAGCATATAAGGCACGCACATCGCGGCGAAGAGGAAAAAAGTCCCCGCCGGCGTCAGATTCGCGAGCATCCACGGCGTAAGCTGCCCGACCAGATAGGTCCCCGTCCAAAGCGAGAACCCCGCGATCGACATCGCCACGCCGCGCACACGAATCGGATACATCTCCGACAAAAGCACCCATACCACGGCGCAGACGGAGATGGCGCAGCAGAAAACATAGCATAGGAACGCCGCCAGCAGCACGCCGTCCGGCAGTCCGAGCCGCTCCCCGGTCAGGAAACAGGTCCCGATAAGCAGCAGCGACAGCGCCATGCCCGACACACCCCAGTAAACCAACTTCTTACGCCCGACGCGGTCGATGATCGCCAGTGCCAGCACCGTCGTCAGCATATTGACCGCTCCGACCAGTATCTGGGCGAACAGCGAGTCGCTACCCGACCATCCGGCCCGCTCGAAAATCGACGGCCCGTAGTAAAGTACGGCATTGACGCCCATGAACTGTCCGAGAATGGCGATCGCCGTGCCGACAAGCACCGCCGTCCGGATGCCTTTCGACAGCAGGAGCCGCCACTGCGGGGTCTGCCCGCCGCCGACGGCCGTTTCGATGGCCGCAAGTTCCGCGGCGGCTTCCGCCCGGTCGCCGTTGATGCGGCCGAGCACACGCAGAGCGCGGTCCGTCCGTCCGCGAAGCGCCAGCCAGCGCGGGCTTTCGGGAATGAAGAAGATGATGACGAAGAAAAGCAGCGCCGGAAGGGTTTCGGCTCCCAACATGCCCCGCCACACTTCATCGACGAAGATCCGCTGCACCCACGCCGTTCCGAAACCGGCGGTCTGTCCCATGCGGAGCAGCAGGTAATTGACCGTATAGGCCGCCAGAAATCCCATCGTGACTGCCAGCTGGTAAAACGAGACCAGCATGCCCCGGCGGCGCGCCGCCGACACCTCGGAGATGTAAAGCGGCGAGACGATCGAAACGACGCCGATGCCCAGCCCGCCCACGATCCGGTAGACGACCAGCTGCGTGAAATCGGCGCAAAGGGCGCATCCCACGGCCGACACCGTGAACAGCACGGCCGAGACGAGCATCGTCCGCCGGCGTCCCAGCCGGTCGCTCAGCACGCCCGCACAGAGTACGCCGGCGATCGAGCCGGCCAGCGCACACCCCACATACCACCCCTGTTGCAGGCTGTCCAGCCCGAAGCGGGCCGTCACCAGCTCGACGGTGCCCGAAATCACGGCCGTGTCGTATCCGAACAGGAGTCCGCCCACGGCAGCCGTGACCGCAAGAAAGAGCATGTACGATATGTCAGCGCGCTGTTTCATGGAGCATTCACCGTTTCCGGTAAGGGTTGTCGATTTTAAAATAATCGCAGTAGCGATCGTAAAGATGTCCCGCCTGCGGATAGGCCGAATTGGGACTCATAAAGTGCGAGAATTCGAACGTGATGACATTCTGCATCCCGGCCCGCCGTGCGGCGTCCAGCTTCAGCAGCAGTTTCTCCCATTTGATCGGCAGGAAGCGGATCGGCATGTCGCGGTCGAACGACTCGATGTTGGTCCAGCACTCCATGCCGTATTTGTCGGCCAGCGCCTTGTTCACCACCAGATAATCGTACAACTCGCGGTAATCGACCTGCCCGTCCTGAAACGCGAGGATGTCCACCGCTCCGGCGACATTGCCCAGTATCTCGTTCCACTCGCGGCGGTGCTCTTCGACCGAAAGGGCCTTGTCGCCCGCCATCACCTGATCGGTCTTGATGCCGTGGATGTAGGGCGAAATCATCGTTTTCAGGCCGCCCGAAACCGCCTTGGCATGGCGGCCCACTTCCGCATAGATGCGCGACATGTTTTTGGTCCGGCGGCTGATCTCCTGCGACAGATACCACCCCTGAAACGACTTGTGATGTCCGTATCTGGCCCACACCTCGTCGATCAGTTTCAGGTTCAGGTCTATCTCGCGCCGGAAGAGACCCTCCTGCCAGTATTTGCCCGAATCGTACATGCCGAAATAGAACGCCATGCCGTATTTGTCGGCCAGCGTGAGGAACATCTCCACCAGATCGACCGGTGGATAGTACACCTCCTCGCTTTCGAGCAGGCACTCGAACGGCGCGGCGATCCACCGTCCCAGCCCTGCGCGGATCAGCACCACGGTATTGATCCCCATGTTTTTCATCGCCCGGAAATCGGCGTCCCACTCCCCTGACGCCCCAGTTCTGGTGGGGAATGTCCCAGCTCACCTCGTCGAGAAACGTCGCGCGGACAGGAATCGCTTCGAGGATGCCTTCGGTCCTGAAATCCTCGTCCGACAGGCCGCAAGCCGCGTCGCCGCCCGCCGCACCCTTCGGGGAGCAGGACGCCAGCACGACTGCGATCAGCACGGCCAGCGCTGCCGCAAAACCGCCCGGTTTAAGGTTATGTCCGTTCATCGGGTCTCTACTCCAAGGTTTTCAGATACTCCATATAGCGGTCGTACAAGTGCCCCGCCTGCAGGTAGGCCGACTGCGGACTCATAAAGTGCGAGAACTCGAACGTAATGGCGTTCCGGTAACCGGCCTGAGCCGCCAGCCCCATCTTGAGCCGCAGCTTCTCCCATTTGATCGGCAGGAACTTGATCGGCATATCGCGGTCGAAGGTCTCGGAATTGGTCCAGCACTCCAGTCCGTAACGGTCGGCCAGTTTCTTGTTGACTTTCAGGAAATCGACCAGTTCGTCATACTCCACATGGCCGTCCTGAAAGGCGACGATATCCACGGCGCCTTGGATTCCGGCAAAGATGGCGTCCCATTCGCGCTCATGGCTTTCGAGCGTCACAACGTTCTCCTTCGAAGTCGACGCATTGTACTGGCTGACGTTCTTGCTGCCATCAATATAAGGGGAAATCATGGTCGGAAGACCGCCGGAAACCTCCTTGCAATAGCGTCCCAGACTCGCATACAGATCGACGATCTTGCCGGTATTGCGGCTGCACTCCTGCGAAATATACCATCCCGCAAAGGATTTGCAATGCCCGTAACGGCTCCACGCCTCGTCGATCACACGCTTGTTCAGCGCCACCTCCTGTTCGTATTCGCCGCGGTCCCAGTACTTGCCCGAATCGTAGAGTCCGAACCAGAAGTTCATGCCCCACTTGTCGCTCAGGCGCAGGGAACATATCGACCAGATCGACGGGAGGTTCGTAACACCCCTCCTCGGCCGTGAGCACCCGCGAGGGAAAAGTCTGCCAGCGGCGGTAACCGCAGCGGATCAGGATCACGGTGTCGATGCCTGCTTCGCGCATGTAGCCGAAATCACGGTCCCATTCGGCTTCGCCCCAGTTCTGATGGGGAATATCATGGCTGATTTCGTCGAGAAAAGTTCCTTTTATTCGCATAACTCATTTATTTAAAGTTCAAATTCAGGTTCTCCAAAAAAGCCTGCGGTTCGTAAAAAGACCGTAACGGCCATAACCGCGGCCGTGACCAGCACGCCCCGCGCCACGCCCATCCACGGGCATAGCTCGGCAAAGGCCTGCAAACAGGGCGACAGATGCAGCAGCGTCAGCAGGGGCATGATGAGGAATCCGGCCGCCGTGTAGGCCACCATCGGATTCTGCCCGCATTTGACCAGCGCCGAAAAACGCACATTCAGCCGCCTCATCGCGATTCCGGCGGCGATCAGGACAAACGAAGCCAGCCCGGAGGTGACGAAAAAATAGCTGAACGTCGCGTAATCCTTCTTGATGCCCCCCTCGAACGCCCCCAGCGCCAGTCCCAGCCCCAGCCAGAAAAAGCCCCAGCCGAAAAGCGAACGGTGCAGTCTTCCGGTCGCGGAACCGTCGCCACGCAGCAGACGCCGGAGAAGGAGACAGAGCAGGACGCCCGCCGCGAGATTCACGACCAGCTGCCGTGCGAAAAGCCCCCACATATTCAGACATATCAGCGTCACGAGCAGGACGAGGGTCCAGACCTCACGCCGCCGGGACGCCCCCGGCGCATCTTCGCCGCCGTGCGTCATCCATTCATAGATACGGTCTCCCGCAATCGTGCCGGGAATGATGATACAAAGGTATTTCAGGTAGTCGAAGCGGAAAAGCCACGGCACAGGCGACCAGTTCCACAACGCTTCGTTCCACGAACCTTCGACGCCGCTGCCCAGACGCAGGGCCGTCAGCAGCGCCAGCACCCCCAGGCGCGCCAGCAGGTTGTTCCGCGTATAGAGCCACACCAGGCTGCCGAAGAGCGCCATATTTGCAAGGACCAGAATGATGACGTCGCTCCGCTCCGCCGAGACGGGCAGCCCCCAGCCCCACCGGGCGGCCGCCAGCAGGGCTGCGATGCCGGCGACGCCGGACAGACAGACCATGCGGTTCTGCCGGTCCGAAAACCGGTCAATGCGCATGAAGAGCGCACAAAACAACCCCAGCCCGCCAGTTGCAGCAGCGAGGAACCCCATCCCGGCAGCGTTCCCGTCACCCCGGAACGCAGGTTGGCGAGGGCAACGGCGAAAAGCGCCAGCAACGCCCACCTGCGCACCACGACCGTCAGGATCAACGCCACCGATTCACCCGCTGCTCCAGCCGCTTACGCAGGGCCAGCGGGAAAGCGGCCCCCATCGAGAAGAGGAAAACGGGAAGACCAGATCGACCCACGTAATTCCCGGCACCGACGGATCGAAACGGAACGACGGTGGCGGCACCTGCGCATGGAACAGCCATGCAGGAAGTTCGGCGTGCCATAGGATCTGTCCCGACAGCACCATTCCCACGATAGCCAACCCTCGCAGCAAATCGACCGCATAAGCTCGCTTTTCCATCTGCAAGACGTGTTATTTCAGGTATTTCTGTTTCTTGAGGTAATCGGTCCAGATCACATACCCCACGGGGTGGAGGTGGATTCCGTCCTTCGTCAGGTCGATGCGCAGTTCGCCGTCGGCATCGGAAAGTAGCGGCACCAGATCGACGAACGTACACCACGGCTTGGCGTCGCACAACTGCACCAACCGCGCATTGAGCGTCCGCACCTGCGGATTATGCCCCTTGAGTCCGGGATAGGCCAGCCGCCGGGTATTGACCGGCAGCACGCTCTGAATATAGAGCCGGCAGCCGGGAACGGCCTCGTGCACCATGTCCGCCATGCGGGTGATGTTCATCACGATCGTATCGACGGGCTGTCCGCCCGTCAGGTCGTTGATGCCCGCCATCAGGAAGATTTTGCGGGGCTTGCTTTTCAGGATGTCGGGCAGACGGTCGATCATGCCGAAGGTATTGTCGCCGCCGATGCCGCGGTTCTCGACGTCGCCGCGTTTGAGCAGCAGGCTCCACCACCCCTGCTCGGTAATGCTGTTGCCGAGAAAGACGATCGCCCCCTGTTGCAACCCCTCTTCGTCGTGGGCCGCACGGCGGGTATCGTAGTAGGCGTTATGGAATTTCTGCGCCGAAGCGCCGGATGCCGCGAAAAGGGCGGCCAAAAACAATATTACGATGCGTTTCACAATCAGTCTTTTTTAATTACGCCGTCGATACCGGTCTTGACATAAGACCACTGATCGGCTTTTTTCAGGTGAATCATATCAAACAGGAAATTACCGTCGCAGGCATTGATGCAGGCAGCGACCGAGGCGGTGATGGCCCGGTTCTCCTCCTCCTGCGGCACCTTGTCGTCGGCATCCCAGTTTCCCACGTCGGGGCCGCCGGCCACCATCGGGCACGCTCCCATCGTACGCTCCTTCGCCAGCAGGCAGAATCCCTGCATGGTCCATTCGGTCGTGCCGTAAACACGCGCCGGAGAGGCATAGGCCCCGATCAGCATCTGGTCCATCAGGTCAGCATAGCCGTAATCCATATATTTTTTCGTAGCCCATGAAAATTTGGACGAAGTGTCGTAATCGGGGCTGGCCCAATTGACGCCCACATCATAGTAGCTGGCATACCAGCCCCCGACGTATACGCCGAACTTGACCGACGGATTGACCGACTTGACGGCGGCGCGCGCCTTCTCCATAAAGTCGTGAATCACCTTCGCCCGGAATTCGAGCCACTGCTTCATATGCACAGGCACCGGCGAGGGTATGCCCGAAGTATGGCCCGCAGGCAGAATGTCGGCGGGAAAACTGGCAACCGACCGGCCGATATACTTTTCGAACTCCTTGCGCGTATAATTCGAGAAATCGCTGGTAAATCCGTCGAAGCGCCCCCGGTCGAGGAAGATTCCCGCCAGTCCGTCATAGGCCGCGAGGTCCTTGAGCATCGAACAGAGACACTCCTGCACTTCGGGCAATACCGGATTGAAGAACTTGGCGGACTGCGAAGTGGACATGATGTTCGTAATGCCGCCCGCCAAATTCAGATCGGTCGTCCATGCCCGCTTGGCCTCCTCCCGAAAAACGACTCCGGCGCCGCCCAGCGAAGTCTGGTTGCCCCCCGTAAAGGTATTGATCGCGGCATGAATGCGCAGGTCGAGCGACTTTCCGGCGTCGATAAACGCCTGCAAGTAGTCCCATGTAGCCGTGCGTTCGACTTTGGAATATCCGCCCGGCAGCCATGCGCCGAGCCACTCCACCTGATCGACCACCGACGTACGGAAAAGCACGTCGCCGGTAGTAGGCCGCACATCGACTACGATATCGGTGAATCCGGCCTCCCGGGCCTTGGTCAGATCGCGCAGTATATTCTCCTTGCTGTTTGCGAAATCGGGAAAGTTGGCGGCGGCATCGACCCAGATGAACCGGGGTTTCTCCACCCCCACCCCCGGCTCCGGATCGGGATCGGGGTCGGGATCGGGCCACTCCCATTCGGGTTCCTTCGAATCCGAACCGCACGAAACAGCCCCGTATCCCAGCGTCAACGCCGCCAGAACCGCCGCAAACCATTTGACATTCTTTTTCATCTTCAAAATTATGCTTGTTTTAGGACCTGCATCCCCGGTCAGAGGGATGCAGGCAAAGGGATGTTACTTGTCGACACAATCCCACTGTTCGGCACGGATATAGTTGGTATTTCCGCCGATCCAGTAAAGATAGAGATAATAACCGTCAGACGACTGGCTCAGCAGGATATCGCAGCTCGCCGTTCCGGAAACAGCCAGATATTTAGGCGTCGACGCATAGATCTTGGCTTTCGTATTGTCGAACGTCCCGGTGAAGAGATTACGGTCTCCGACATCGAGCAGGATGGCACGCGATGCACTGTAAGCGAAGTGCGAACCGCCGAACACGGCGACGAACGGACTCTTATTGAAGACGGCGCACGACACATTGGCAAAATTCGAATTGGCGTCGTTCGCGCCTTTGTCGATAAATGCCACACGCGAATTGGTCGCTCCGTTGATCCACTCCGCCCCATTGGTCGAATAGCTGGCTTTGAAATAAGGTCCGGTAATATCCGTCGACAGATATTCCACATCGACATTGCCGCCGTTCCAGAGTCCGCAACCCGCAATCGTAACCTTTTCGGGAGTACCCCCAAACGCCATCGGTCACAATGATACGGACGAACGAACTCCAGTTTGCAGGACTTGCCCAAGCCCAGCAGTTGATCGTGACGACGGCGTCTGCGTCTATATCGCCCTTGATCGAAATCTTGCTGCCGATCTTACCGCCCGTGGCATTCGACCAGGTCATGACCTCCTTCGGGGTATCGGTAACATGATCCAGACGATAAATGGTCTGCGACGCACCGTTGGCGGCAATCGAACACATCACGATATGGTTGGCTTCATCCGAAGTGATAGCGCCTCCACCGAGATTGATGCCGCCCATATTCACCGTTACGGCCTTGACACCGGTAAGCTTGTTGACATAAACGATCTCGCTCTCGCCGGAACAAATAAGCAAGTGATCGCCCAAAATGCCCAGCGTATAATTCGTCGTTCCGCTCATTCCGTAATCAGTCTTGAACGTTTCGGAAACGAACAGGTTCTTCTGACTGCCCGAACGAATACCGGTCGGAACCTTCGCCGGAACCTCTTTCTTAACGGTGTAAACCGTCTTGCTTACCCCGTCATACGCAGTGACGGTCAGCTTGGGCGACGCATTCCAGTCGATAACCGTCGTTGCCGGATCGGGTGAAATCGTAGCATGATACGAAAGCCGGTAGGTTCCCGTACAAGGTTCGATATTACCGGCTGCGATCAGCGACACCTCTTTGGTTTCCTGATCAATGATGGCGTTCAAACCCTGCGACGGAAGCGACAGTTCCTCCAGCAGACAGGCTTTGCTCTTCACGATCCGCCCCCTGACTTTATAAACCTTCTTTTTGCTTGAGCTGATCGGTAACCGTAATATAGTTGTCCTCGTTCAAATTCATATAAAGGACCGCAGGGTCCACCGTAACATTGTCGTCGAGATTCAGGCTGATGCGCATTTTGTCGAGCATCTTACCGCTCACGACATCATCGCTGCTCTCCGGATAAAACCACGGAATCTCGACCGTGATCTCATCGCTGCCCTCCGCCGGATATCCTTTGAATTCGCCGTAAAATTCGGCTGCCCCCTCGCTATTGTTCTTTACGAATTGGGCGGTTACGCTGTTGATGCCGTTACGCGACACGGAAGGCAACAGCTCGTCGGGCTGGTGACAGCCCGCAAAGAGCAGACCGGCCGCCGTCAGGAAAGAAAATATGGTATTTTTCATAATTGTAATTCAAGATTTATTTCCACTCGTCATACTGTTCGATAGCCGAGTTGTTCGCCAACTCATCGTAAGGAATCGGGAATACGTAGGTCTTCGCCAGGAATTTACGGTCCTGCAAATCACAATCCACATACTCGAATTTGAAAGCGCCCTGATGCGGCGTGATCTTTCAGTCCGTGCACACGGTAACCGTTATACTCCTTGTCGGCGAGTTTCCAGCGGCGCATGTCCCAATAGAGGTGCCCTTCATACGCCAGCTCGATCTTGCGTTCCTGACGTATCGCTTTGAAAAGATCGTTCCCCGAAAGGCCCGAAAGAGCGGGCAGATTCACACCGGGACGCTGTCTCACGGCATTGACATCCTCCAAAGCGGCCCCCGAAGCGCCCAAACGATAGTTCGCCTCGGCACGGATGAGGTAAATTTCAGCCAGACGAAGTTCCACCCAAGTCTGCGTGCTGACCTTGATAACCGAGAAATCGGTGTGGCTTTCATCGAGGTATTTGCGCAGATAATAACCGGTAGTAGTACGTCCCTTCGGATAGGTGTCGCTACGATAATCCATATACTGCCCGTAAGTACCTCCAACGCTGTTGGTCATTGTATGCCCCTTCCATTGCGCTCCGTGATAAAGAACCGTCGCAGCGAAACGGGGTTCCAGCTGATCGTAAGGAGGCAACTCGGTCGTCTCGCCGTGCCATTTGCTCCAATCTACGGTTTTGCCGTCCTTCGACTGATACGATTCGACCATCTCCTGCGTCGGGCAGCCTTTACCTCCGTCGTTGTCCATATCGCCGTAAGGAACATAGTCGTTATCGAAAGTATGATTGGGACCCGTTACCAGATAGTTGTATTCGAGAATCGACTCACTATTCCCCCCTTTGAAAGCATCCTCGTACTTATCGGTCAAAGAATAGACCTGCAACTTGAAAACCGAATCCGCCGCGTCTTTGGCATCCTGCCAGCGTTCGGCATAAAGCATCGTCCGTGCAAGCATGGCCCAAGCCGCGCCGCGCGTCACACGCTCCTTGTTGGCCGCGTCCCAGCGCACCGGCAATACCGAAGCCGCATACTTGAGGTCCGAGGCAATCAGATCCCAGGTCTCGGCGGCAGAGCTGCGGTCTTTATTCTTCTGGAGATTCATATCCGTATAGAGGATTACCCCTCCATGCCGTTTGGCCAACTGAAAATAGACGAATGCGCGGAAAAAACGGGCCTGCGCCTCAAGTTTAGCATTCTCTTCCGCCGAGAACGTGGAATGCTTCCGCATGGATTCCAAGAACTCATTGATACGGCGGATACGCTCATATCCACCCGTCCACGCATCGAGCAGGTTGCCCGTCGACGACATCGTTTCAGGCGTAAACACATAATTATTGGAGTCTCCGGCCTTATTGCCCGGAACGTACGAACCGTATTTGAAAGTTTCGGTAAGTCCTCGGTCAGATTACCTTGAAACTGGGCGGAGCCGAACTGTCCGTAACGGTCAATATACGGATAAAAACCGTTAAGGTAAAGCGTCGCCGTGTGTATATCGTTCCAAACCACCTTGTCCGAGATACTGTCATGCGGCGTGGTATCGAGGAAATCGTTGCAACCGACTAAAGAGAACGTCAGCAACGACATCATGGCTATTTTAATTCCTGTTTTCATAATTTCTCCGTTTTTCATGTTAGAATGCCAAGTTTACACCGAACGAGAAGATACGCTGCTGCGGATAATAACCGTTCGACACACCGGGCTGTTCAGGATCAATGTTGAATTTGGTCAGTTCACTGACAGTCCAAAGGTTCTGTCCTTCGAAATAGATACGCAGACGGTCGATGCCGATCCGGCTCATCCATTTCTGCGGGAAGGTGTATCCGATCTGCAAATTCTTCAGACGCAGATAATCGCCGCTGCGATACCAGAAAGTCGAAGAATAGGCATTATTCGAACTGGCCTGCACGATACTCAGACGCGGGAATTCGGCATTGGTGTTATCTTCCCGCCAAGAGTTTCTCCACAAGGTATTTCGGCGAATTGCCTCCGTGATAGAACGGCTTGGTCATCTGCGTGTTGTCCATGATTCCTCCGCTGTACACACCCGTCAGAGCCACATCCCGGCCCAAGCCTGCCTGAAACAGGAAAGAGAGGTCAATGCCTTTCCAATCACCCGAAAAAGAAAGGCCTCCCACAAATTTGGGATAAGCGGCGGCCCCGACATAACCGCGGTCCTATTCATAGGAAATCACACCGTCGCCGTTGCGATCGACATACTTAATATCGCCCACACGAACGGCTTTACCCACAATCGTCGGAGAATTGTCGATCTCCTCCTGGCTCTGGAACAAACCGGCGGAGATAAAGCCGACCTGGGCGCCGACCTCCTTACCCGTAAGCTTGAGCCAATCGGGCGTATTGGCGGCATCGTTATAGTGCAGCCATTTACGCTTGGTGTATGTACCGGTCAGACTCACGTTGTAATTGAAATCTCCGACACGGTTACGGTGGCTCAACGTAATCTCAAAACCCTTATGAGCTTGTTTATTGCTGTTTTCATACTTCGGATAATAACCGCCGAAAGAGCTGGGATAGGTGGCAGTCACACCACTCAGAATATCATAGATGTATTTATAGAATACATCGAACTCAACACCCAGTCTGCCGCCCCACATGGACAGGTCGAATCCTCCGTTATATTGCAGATTCTTCGCCCATGTCAGATTCTCATTCGCCAAACTCGAAGTAAGCATTCCGTCGACACCGACGCCTCCGAGGACAACGGCCGGAGTATCCAGAAAGCCTAATGTATTCAAATACGAATAAGCGCTGATACCCGTCGTACCCGTAAGACCGATACTTGCACGCAACTTCAAGTTGTCGATCGCTTTGGAATCGAACCAAGGCTCATTAGATATTCTCCAACCGACCGATGCGGCAGGGAAAGGAGACCAGCGTTTTCCATCAACCATACCGCCGAACAGATAACTGCCATCATACCGGCACGACAATTCGACAAGATACTTATTGGCATAATCGTAATTGACACGGGCCGCGAAACCGGCTTTGCGCGCAACGGAGCTCATACCGTTGATCGACATCTTGTCGGGAATGCTGGCGTATTTGAGTTCGGCAAGTTCCTTGATCGAAAATCCTTCTCCGTAAGCGCTGAAATTATTGCCGTCGTTAGAGTAGGTCTCCATCAGCAGGATTGCAGAAACATTATGCTTCCCGAAGGTGTTGGCATAATTAAGCGAAGCGTTAGTCGTAATCTGCGTGTTGCGCGTAAGCCCCTCCGTCAGCGAATTTTCGGATTTTTTACGCGAATCCCAGTTTTCAGCATAGGAAATATTGCCGTCAAGAGTCGTGGGAAGCGTTGCAACCATCGTACGGAAAGGCGTGGAATAAATCTTGGAATAGGTCTGCGAATAGTCATAGGCCACCATGAATTTCGCAGACAAACCCTTCAGGAAAGGAAAATCATACTTAAGCGAAACATTCGACTGAAAATAGAACGTATTGCTTTTTGCATAACCCGACTCCTCGGAAGAAGCGAGCGGACTTACGGTAGCGCTCGAAGTATTGGTCGAAACAGGCAGCCCGTTATAATTTTCGGGCACGTAAGGATGCGCACGCATAGCCTGCTGCGCGATATTGTTCCAATCGGCGGGATCGCCCGAAAATCCGGGACGATTGCTGCGCTGCACACGACCGGCCAGATCCACGGCCATCGTCCAGTTCTTGGCGATCTTGGCTTCGATATTCGAACGGATATTAATACGGTCGAACGAGAAATTCTTCACATTGCCCTCCTGATCGAAGTAACCGATCGAAGTAAAGTACTTGATCCGCTCGTTGCCGCCCGTCACATTGAGGTTGTGCGACTGGTTGTACCCCGTACCGAAAGTCTTTTTTCATACCAGTTCGTATTGCCCCAGCCGTCGCTCGGATCGCCGTTGAGCATCATGTCGATCTGGCGCTGCGTGAAAATCGGCGTGTCTCCGTCCATTTCACGGGCTTTGTTATACCAATAGGCATACCCCGGACCGTCGAGCATTTCGAGCATTACGGCATTCTGGCTCAAACCGAAAGTGCCGGTGTAGGAGATCTTGGCCGGAGCGGCCTTGCCCCTTTTGGTCGTCACGATAATGACAGCCGAGGCATCCATACCGTAAATCGCAGCCGACGACGCGTCTTTGAGCACCGAAACGCTTTCAATATCATTGGGATCAATCTGGCTGAAATCGCGGGCTACACCGTCCACAATGTACTTTGCGCCGCTGCCTCGCACCAAAATGCTGGCGCCGTCGCTGCCGGGCTGTCCCTGACTGCTGCAAGGCCACCACGCCGGCGACACGCCCGCCCAGCATATTCGTCACATTTCCCATCGGCGCCTTGAGCAGTTCCTTGCCGTCGATTTGCGAAACGGCGCCCGTAATGCTCGCGCGTTTCATCGTACCGTAACCGACGACAACGACTTCATCGACTCTGGCAGAGTCTTCCTTGAGAGAAACATCAATGGAGGTAATTCCCCCCCACGGTTTTCGCTCGGACACCATACCTAAATACTGGAACTCCAATGTGTTGCCAGGTTTAGCAGCGATGGAATACTGACCCTGGAGGTTGGTAATGGCACCCGTATTGGTACCTACGACGATAACAGTTACGCCCATCAGAGGGTGCCCGCTCTCATCCGTAACCGTTCCCGTCACCCGCGTCTGGGCGGAAGCCGCACCGACAACAAGCAATGACATCAGAAGCGCCATGCACTTCCTTGTCAGGGAATTCTTGAAAATAGAGAAGAACTCTTTCATAGAATTACATTTAAGGTTAAGTTTTTAGTTGTTTTATATTGGTTGCAGATCAGTTGCTTCCTTCGGCGATTCCGGCCGCCAGCTCCGACCACCAGCCGCGGTTGATGATATGGACGATATCGAAGATCATCAGTCCGTCGGTGTCGCGGAGCGCCTGCGCCACAGCGCGGGTGAATTGCGCTGCGTCGCCCTCGTACTGCTCGACGTAGATCGAGCCTGTCACGGGAACCACGCCGCAGGTGATTTTCTTCGCCCATTCGGCGCCGCCCTCGATGCAGTACCAGTAATTCTGTTCGTCGGACATTCCCGCTTCGGTACGCTGCCCCACGGCTCCGTTGGCCTTGTCGACTTCGGCTTTGGTAACCAGCGTATAGTAAAGTCCGGTCATATAGATGTCGAGCAGGTCGGCATAACCCGTATTCTTGTACTCGGGCGTCGCCCAATCGAAATAGCGGGCGGGATCGAACTGCTCGCTGGCCCAGTTGACGCCCACGTAATAATAGGTCGGGTACCATGCGCCCGTATAGTCGCCGATCAGCAGCCGGGGATTGATCTCCTTGAGCTGCCTGTGGGCTTCGGTCACGAAGTCCTTGATAACCGATGCGCGCCATTCGATCCACTTGCGGAACAGCGGGCCCTGCGACCAGCTCCACTTGCCGTCGGCATCCTGCGTCCAGCGGAGTATATCACCGGGATAATCGGCGACTTTCGTTCCGGCGTAAGCTTCGAAAAGCTCCTTCGACAGCGGACTGAAATCGGAGGTGATATTGTCGAAACGCACCCGGTCGAAGACGATGCCGTCCACATCGGGATACTTCCCGGCGAACTCCTTCAGAATCGCCAGCTCGTACTCCTGCACTTCGGGATTCGCCGGGTTGAGCATGCCGTTGTAGTTGCTCTTTATTTCGCTGATGGGCACGATTTTACCTTCGGTGTACACCTGCGACTGCCAGTCGGCATGATCGCCGTAGATGATTCCCCGGTCGAAATAGTTGTGACCGCCGGCAAACACGTTGAGCGAACCGTGCACGCGCATGCCCAGCTTGTGCCCCTCCTCGATGAAATAACCCAGCAGATCGTAGTTTTCAGGACGGGTCACACCCTCCCATTCGCCCATGTAAAGGCGCTATATCGCTCTTGTAGAGCGTTTCGCCCATGATCGACTTCACGTCGACCACGACATCGGTAAAGCCCATGTCGTGGATTTTGGACACATAGTAACGAATCGAATCGGGATGACTCAAAGTCGCATAATTGGCTTCGCAGTCAAACCACATGTAAAGCGGTTTCGACGGCAGTTTTTCCTGCGCGCAGGAGACGGCAGCAAAGGCTGCCAGCCAGATGAGGAGAAGTTTCTTCATATGATTCTTTATGGATTAGTTCACTTCGGAGATGACGACCGCCGTCGAAATTTTGCGCTCGACGATCACCTCGGCGCTGCCCGTGTCGCTGGGACGGTTGAGCACCTTGCCGTCGCTGCCGACCATGGTCGAAGATCCGCCGCCGTCGAGATTGACCGCATCGACCGCTCCCAGTGCGATCAGCTTGTCGGCCAGCTCCGCCAGCGTAAATCCGGCGCTGCCCCGCATATTGCGCCCGTCGCACACGAGCAGGATCAGTTTGCCGTCCGCTGTGGCGCCGATCGCCGTACGCGGCTGACGCGAAGTCCCGGCGATGCCGCCGCCGTCGAACACCTCTTTCCAATAGTTCTCCACGGCGACGTTCTTCCCCTCCCGGACCAGCATCGGGCCGCCTCCGACCGCCTCCTGCGGAGTCCAGAGCGCCGCGCCGGGCGTCTTCGAAGTCGGCGGCGCGGACATATACGTATTCGTACGTTCGTCGTTGTCGAGTGCGGACGGGAAGGCATAAGGCTTGTTGCCGTCGTCGAGCACGCAGTAAATCCAGTGCGTCTCGAACCCTCCGGACGCCATCTGCCCGAACGAAGAACGCACGGGATAAACCGTCTGGTTGTTGCGTGTCACCGTCTGATTCTCGATCGACTTGACGGCACCGCCGGTAACAAGCAGGCTCAACGAATTTCCGGCCCACCAATACCCGGCATTGGTCGTCACACAGGCCGTTCCCCGGTTGGCCGAAGCGAATTCGGCATGAATGCGCGACGGAGTTTTCTGTTGAGGCAGATGCACGGCGTTGAAGCGCAGTTTGGGATTGGCTTTCAGATCGGCCACGGCCACGAATCCGAGGCATTGTTTTCCGCCGCCCAGATCGTCCGCAAACTCGGTTACGGTCAGTCCGGCAGGATAATCGCCCGGTTGAGGGTCGGGATCAGGATCGGGTCCGTCGGGAAATTCATAGTCGGGCGTTTTCGAATCGCTGCCGCACATACAGCACACGGCGCAGACGCAGACAGCAAGCAGAGCGAAGCCAAGAATTTTCAGTTTCATATTTCAGTCAGCATTGAGTTTTGGTTCGGACACCTTTTCTTCGTACATTTTAAAAATTAAGAATTTCGGGCAGGTCGCTTTTGTACGATTTGATTTCACCTTTTCAAAACAAAAATAGAAAGGATTCTTCCAATGTGCCTGATAATCCGAAGAGCAAAACCATTTAAAAAGATACTTTTTTTTATTTACCAAAATACATCAGCCGAAATATCAAGCACAATATACTAAAAAACAATATATTAAATCCTACTATCATTCCATATATTTACAAAGCAAACTTTTAAATAGAGCGATTATTTATACAATCTGTTTTTATTTCTTTTCGATTTACTATTTTTGTCAGGCACACCAAATAATGGCAAGGACAATGTTACCTCCTTTTACATCCGCATCCCACGACGGCGATCTGGGTTGTTTTGTACGAAACATCATTCTGAACTCCATTTTTCAGAAAGGGCAATTCATCATTCCCGACATCGCCAGCCAAACCGGCTTCAGCGTCACGACAATAGCCAAGTATGTCTCCGAACTCTATGCGGAGGATATTTTGGAAAAGGGAGACTGTTTGAAGACCAATAAACGGGGACGAAATCCAGTCCTTTATCGGGTGAAATCCGGAACCTACTATTTTTTGGGTGTCGACCTCAAGCCTTTCGAGTTGATAATCGGGCTTATGAACCTTACGGGGGATATGGTTTGCATAGAGCGCATCACAGATTTTCGCTTCGAAAATACACATAATAAACTGGATGAAATATGTACGCATATTTCGCAGTTCATGCTAAAGTTTCAAAGTCAGAACGCCGGCAAAATAGCGGGCGTCAATTTCAATATTGGAGGGCGGGTCAATTCGCATTTAGGAACGAGCGCCACGATTTTCAATTTCGAGGAGACACGCGAAGTGCCGCTGACTCTTTTGCTCAACGAACGTTTGGGCATTCCGGTTTTCATCGAGAACGACACCAAAGCGATGGCTTACGGCGAGTATGTATCCGAAAACAATGCCTCGCAGGAGAATGTGATTTATGTCAATATCGGATGGGGACTGGGACTCTGCATTATCATAAATGGAGAAATATATTATGGAAAGGACGGCTATTCGGGAGAATTCGGACATATCCACATGTATGAAAACAACGTGATGTGTCATTGCGGAAAAAAGGATGCATTGAAACGGAAATCTCGGGAAGCGCCGTTTGCCGTAAACTCGTAGAAAGAATCTACAATCACGAGGCGTCGGTTCTTTCTAAAAAGGTGTGGAACGGAAACATGATTACGATAGAGGACATTATTGAAGCTGCGAAACTGGAAGACCCGCTTTGCATTGAGTTGGTGACGCAGGCCGGGGGTGAGCTTGGGCATCAGTTGGCCGGATTGATCAACCTTTTGAATCCCGATCGTATCATCATTGGCGGCAGAATGTCAGAAATTGCTCCTTACTACTTTTTACAGCCTGTGAAGCTTGCCGTGCATAAATATTCGCTTCGGCTGATGACCCAACAACTGTCCATCGTTCCTTCGCGGTTAGGGGGCGATGCCGGAGTTATAGGAGCCTGTCTGATCGCACGAAAAAGATGATATGGAACAAATTGTCGATATTCAAGAGATGAAAATAGTAAATGCCGGGAGCATCAAACAAACAGCCTCGCATTCGTGTCATATTTATTTTCGTCTCGAAAGAAACAGCACGGCGATTCCATCGCCCCGGTTAAATTCTCCGTCAGCGAAACGTTTCGCTAAATGCGGATTCAAGGAAAGCGACAGGACGCCTGCGTCGCAGGCAGCAATCCTATTAAAAGCCCGGCCTGCGAGGTTCGGTATTTGTAGGTAACGGAATATGCAGAAAAGAGTAAATGTCTTGTTTATAAGTATTTAATTCTCTTTTCCGCATGTGCCCGAAGCAATAAAATAGCAGAATCGGGCAGGTTTAACGGTGAGTTTCGTTACTTATCCGTTACCTGCCCGAAATGCTTTTATTTGCATTAAAACATTCGTTTTCAGTTCGTTGCATTGAATTTCTGCATAACAAATAACTTGACTAAACGTTTAACAAATCCTCAAAGTTCAAGTTATTATGCAACGCAGCACTTTCAAAGTCCTTTTCTACGTGAAAAGGCAGTCCGAGAAATCGGGTCAGGTTCCCGTTATGGGTCGTATCACGATCAACGGCACGATGTCGCAGTTCAGCTGCAAACTCACCGTCCGTTCTTCCCTCTGGGATGCCAAAGCTAATAAAGCCTCCGGCAAAAGTCTCGAATCGCAGCGCATCAACGAGAAGCTGGAGAATATCAAGACCAATATCGGCAAACAGTATCAGCGTCTCTGCGACCGGGATTCATACGTAACGGCCGAAAAGGTTCGCAACGCCTTTCTGGGAATGGGTGATGATTGCCGTCTTTTGTTACAGACCTTCGACGAATACCTCGCAGGGTTTCTCAAACGCGTAGGCAAAGACCGCGCTTATTCCACCTATGAGGATTACTGTCTGCGTCGCAGGCGTCTTGCCGCTTTCCTCGAATACGAATACCATGTAAAGGACATTCCGTTCAAAGAGCTGAAACGGGATTTTATCGAAAAGTTCGTCGTCTACCTCTCCACGGTAAAGGGTCTTGCTTCCGGGACGATCTGTGCCGGGGTCAAGAAACTGCGTCTGATGACCTATACGGCCTATAAGAACGGCTGGATTGCCGTCGATCCTTTCGCCGGATTCCATGTCAGGCCCAAATACGCCGAACGGCGCTATTTATCCGCTTCGGAATTGCAGGCCGTGATGGACGTCGAACTTCCCAACTATCGTACGGGCATCAACCGGGATGTCTTCGTTTTCTGCGCCTTTACGGGTCTGAGCCATTCGGACGTTGCAAAGCTGACCCACACAGATATCCATACAGACGACAACGGGGATCGTTGGATCATCGACAAACGTCAGAAGACAGGCACGCAGTTCCGTGTCAAACTCCTTCCCGTTGCTGAAATGATTTACAAACGTTATAAGGATACATACCGCACAGGGGAGAAGGTTTTTCCGCTTAAAGGCACTTATAAAACCCTGAACATGTCCTTACGGCATGTTGCCAGACATGCTGGATTGTCATTCAATCCGACAATGCACATGGCGCGGCACACCTTTGCCACGACGGTCACGCTCACGCAGGGCGTGCCACTGGAAACGGTCTGCAAGATGCTGGGACATAAACGGATCACCACGACCCAAATCTATGCTAAGATCACCAATGATAAGATCGGGCAGGATATGGCGGCATTGAGCGAGAAACTCAGCAGCGTCTTCAAGGTCGCACAGTAATGGCCTACGATCTTACAGCTAATTCGATTTCCGATCTTGCTTCGTCAATGGCAGGGTAATTTTCGATGTAAGTTTTCCCGCCGGCAGAGAATTAAACGCCGGAGATGAAAATACGCAAGGCCGTGCGAATCGCCCGAGGGGCGAGCCTTGCATATTTCCATCCCCGGCGTTTTGCTGGTCGCTACCGTCGGAAAAGGCGACATTCTGCGGCTCCTGACGATCCGGTTCTGATGTTCAGCCGCGAGCGGCCTGCCCGTTCGACGGCCCCTTCCGTCCTGCTATCTGCCGTCGAAATACCCCGCTTTTTCAAAACGGCCGTCTGTTGTTCTTCTTCTCGTGGAGATAATTCAACTCGTCGCTGTAAATGTCCATGACGAACCGCAGCATATTGTCGGCCAATGCCGTAAGCCTTGTCGTATCGTCTCCCAGCAGGTGGAGGATTGCCGACACTTTGCACTTGGTTTGGGTACTGACATAGATCGCAGAGCGATTACGGCAATCCACCGGAGCGAAGAACGTGCGTTCAAAATCCGGTAGCGTGAGCTTTTTACGCCGGAATCCGGCGGAGTCCTTTCCAGTAGTCGTTTGGGTGCCGACGTCTGTTTTCTCAGCAGTCGGCGCCGATGCTACGGATGCAGTTGCCGATGTCTTTTCCTCGGGATCGTCCGTATTTTCCTCTTCCGGCTCGGGAATCCTGCGGACGACTTCCGAGTCCAAAGGGGCTTGTCCGGCGATCATCTGACGCATCAGTTCCTCGTCGACTTCGATACGGGGACGCTTAGCAGGATTGGGTGCGGGGTTGTCTTTTTCCTTTAATGAATCCATGGTACAATGTTTTTGAGATTGAATATTCGTTATACGGTCATAAAGCTCGTGTGTTTGGTTTTATGTTTTAAACCATTCAAAATACCGTTTTCTGTTTAATACAGTTTATATCGGGATAATGAACGGAATAAGAAAACTTGACCTTTCATGCTGCAAGATACAACCGACAGAAATACCTCGATTCCGATGTCCGCTCACGACCGCTCCAGTCCGTTCGGCGGGCTTTTTTTCGTACCGGACGGTTGTAATATTGCACCGGGAACAGCCCCACCCTCGAAAGCCGTATCGGGGAATTCAGAGAACTTTCTCAAAGATTCTCCGGCGCGGATTTTTGTTGTCGCCAGACAACAGCGAGCTGTACCTTTGTATGCCGAAAAAGTTTTTCGGCATACGAAAGGTGCTCGCTCTGCGAGGCTGGGTGGTGTTCCCGAGTCACGCCACTTAAACTACCAGACTGATGACAACCACGAAAAAGAGGATCGGACGCCCGACAACAACAGACCCCAGGGTTCACAGGTATAATTTCAAACTCACCACCGAAGAGAATATCCGCTTTAAGCAGATGCTTTGTAAGGCAGGATTGGAACATAACCGCAGCCGGTTTATCGTCAAAACGCATCTTCGCCGAGGAGTTCGTTGTCGTCAAACGTGACCCATCGAAGGTGCAGATTCATCGCACGGCTCAACGACTTTTATTTCCAATTTCAAAAGCTCGGGAACAACTATGCGCCCGTCAAGGTGATATAATAAATATAGCGATGGCAAGCTATTAGGTAAGTGTTCTTTGAAAATAACCTATCATCAACCGACTTATCTGAAAGGGAAACCGGACAGGGAGTGTAGCATGTCGGGGTAAACCATAAGTCAGTCAGTTATCGGACTGCGACTGAATGGGGTGATGAAAGACAGGTATGAGGATAAAATCCGGATTGATTGAATGACAGCCTGAGCGGTACCTAGCGAAACTGTGACGTTAAGGTAACTATACTCGTCATATCGTGATACTCTCATTGTGGTAGTTGTACAGAGAGAGCAAGAACTTATCACGACGCAACTGTAATAAGCAGTAAAAGGCGGACGTCATATCCGACAATCTGTCGCGCCATAGTTATTATATCGCAAACGGGGATTACCTAAACCGGAATGCCGTAAGGCTATTGGACGAAGGTCTATGAATATCCGGTATGGTAACGGAGCCGCCGTAGTAGTCCGAGCGAGGGAAAGCCTCGCACACGGCGAAGGGCGGCAGCTAATATTCATTAATACGATTAACGGAAAATGCGAGAGGCATTATGAGAAGTCCCGCAAGAGTATTAAACAGTCTGACAAAGCATAGTCAAACCACGGAATACAGGTTTGAGAGGCTTTATCGTATTCTTTTCAATGAGGAAATGTATTATCTGGCGTATCAACGAATATATTCCAAGCCGGGTAATATGACACAAGGTGCAGACGGAGAAACCATCGACCGTATGAGCCTTCCCCGCATTGAGAAACTGATCCTTTCGTTGAAAGACGAAAGCTACTCTCCCCAGCCATCGAGAAGAGTACACATCCCGAAGAAAAACGGAAAGACACGACCTCTCGGCGTACCCTCTTTCGACGACAAACTGGTGCAGGAGGTAGTACGAATGGTACTGGAAGCTATTTACGAAGGTCACTTTGAAGATACTTCGCACGGCTTCCGTCCGCATCGCAGCTGCCACACCGCATTGAATGTCGTACAGAAGACTTTTACGGGTAAGAAGTGGTTCATCGAAGGAGATATAAAAGGTTTCTTCGACAATGTCAATCATGATATTCTGATCGACATCTTAAAGGAACGTATTTCCGATGAACGATTCATACGACTTATCAGAAAATTTCTAAAAGCGGGTTACTTGGAACAATGGCAATTTCATGGAACGTACAGCGGAATGCCGCAAGGCGGAATTATCAGTCCGATATTGGCCAATATCTATTTGGACAAGCTGGATAAGTACATGAAAGAATATGCTTCCAAATTCGACAAGGGAGATAGGGGAAGACAGCAACGGAATACGAAGTCTTCACTTACCAAAAAGAGGCTGGTTATGCGTGAACTCAAAACAGCGACAAACGATGTAGAAAGAAAAGTGCTCGTCAAACGGCTCAAAGAGATAGATAAAACCCGATCCGCGATGCCGTGCTTCGACCCTATGGACGGAAACTTCAAGAGGCTCAAATATGTGAGGTATGCCGACGACTTCCTCATTGGAATTATCGGCAGTAAAGAAGATGCCGTAAAGATCAAGGACAATATAAAGCGTTTCCTTGCAAACGAATTGGCATTGGAATTATCCGATGAAAAAACGCTCGTCACTCATACTGAAAAGCCTGCAAAATTCCTCGGATATGAGGTGACTGTCCGCAGGTCGAACCTGCAAAAACGGAACAAGCGGGGAAACCTGTCCCGTGTGTATGGAAACAAGGTCAGATTAAAGGTGACGACCGAAGTGATAAAGAAAAATTGTTGGAACTCGGGGTGCTGAAATTCAGCTATCATAACGGGCACGAGCAATGGATTCCCAAACATAGGTCGGAACTTATCAATAATGACGACCTTGAGATCCTTGACAGTTACAATGCCGAGATCAGAGGGTTTTACAACTATTACTCGATAGCTAATAACGCTTCTGAACTGAACACTTTTCACTACATCATGCAGTACAGTATGTACAAAACCTTTGCCGGGAAATACCGAACCACAGTAAGACGAATTTGCCGGAAATACAAACGCAACGGAGTCTTTACAGTGAGATATACGGTAAAAACGGCAAAGCAAAAAGAACGTCGCCTATACAATTAAGGGTTCAAAAGAAAAAGACCTTCCTATGATCGGTCGATTGACAGATGCCCGAATCAATGCCCGGCGTCAGCACCACAAGCCTTATAGACAGGCTGAAAGCTCAGAAATGTGAGTTGTGCGGTGCTACGGACAATCTGGTTATGCACCATGTGCGGAAACTCGGAGAACTGAAAGGCAAGGAGAATTGGGAAAAACTGATGATTGCCAGACGGCGAAAGACTATGGCTGTATGCGGTAGCTGTCATCAAAAGATACATCATGGAACGTTGTAGACTGACAATATTAGTGGAGAGCCGGATACGCTGGAAGGTGTACGTCCGGTTCGGAGGCGAGTATTGGGAAACCTATCTTGGAAATAAGACAAGGCGCCGGGTACTTAGCCTGCATAATCAGATTGTAAAGGCTGTCAATGCGCACTTTTCCAACATTGCGATCCCGCATCAGATCGCTATGCTGGAGCAGCGAACCCGCGAGCTGAAAGCCCTGAGCATCGAAATTCTCAACCTCGCAAAACAGGCTAAAGAGTGGTTGCGAATATAAGGTCGGGTTCCTCGCCCGGCGGAGCCTTGCGCTATAACAAGGAAAAGGTAGATAAAGGCGAAGCCGAAGTCCTCTTCCGGCAGAAGATGCTCGAACCGTTCGACCGATACGGACGTCTCGATATCGACGCCTGCATGGAGAGTTTCCGGCCGTACCTCGAAGCTGTTTTACTGAATCCTTCGCCCGAAGACAAACTGACAGGCGAACAGTTACGGGAAACCGCCAAGGAGTATATGGAACGTATGGGATATGGAGATCAACCTTATATTGTTTTCAAGCACAAGGACATTTCCAGAGAGCATCTCCATATCGTGTCGCTGCGGGTCGATGAGCAGGGCCGCAAACTCCCGCACGATTTCGAAGCCCGGCGCTCGATGGAGATTCTGCGTGACTTGGAGCGCAAATACGGCCTGCATCCGAGTGTCAAGGGAGAGGAGCAGGCCGACAAAGTGGGATTGCATAGGGTAAACTACAGAGAAGGCAATGTCAAGCAGCAGATCTCGTCCGTTGTGAGGTCGTGCCTGCGAAATTACAAATGCTCGTCCTACGGAGAGTTTTGCACACTGCTGGAACTGTTCAACGTCTCGGTCGAGGAACGCACCGGAACGATCGACGGAAGAAACTATGCAGGTAGTGTCTCGGGCTCTGACCGATGACGGCTATGGTGTCGGAACGCCGTTCAAGTCGAGTCGTATCGGAAAGGATATCGGCTATAAGGCCTTCAAAAGTATTACGGGATGTCGAAAGACAAACCGAAAGAACCGGGCGCGCTCGACCAACTGCGGCAGACGGTCAAAGACGCCATGAGCCCGCATAACACACGGGACGAGTTCCGACAATTGCTCAAAGCGGAAAGTATCAACACTGTTTTCCGGATCAACCCCGTAGGAAGGGTTTACGGCGTAACGTTTATCGACCACACCAATGGCATTGTCGCCAACGGTTCGGTGCTGGGAAGGGAGTTCTCGGCCGGTGTTTTCAACGAGCTGTTCCCGACCTCCCGAAAAGAAACACTGCATACCGCAGAACAGCACGCGGAACGCCAATACGAACAACGAAGCCGCACGGCAAATCCTGTCTCAGGAGTTGTCGACACGTTGTTGGACTTGGTCGATGCGCGGGCTTTCGAGGAACAGCAAAGAATCCAGCGACGGCGGAGAAAAAGGAAACTGCATCGATAATAACTAAAATTGAATTCTGATTAGGCAATCAAACCGTAATGTATAAATAGTCAAGACTTATTCTGACAGTTGAATCACTATCGGACAAAAACTGTCGGATTAAGTCTTGACTAATTCTCGTTGAGTATAATTATTACTCGTTGTTCCTATGCTGTCACTGTCATGCCATGCATTGGCGAGTAATGGAAACCCTCCGGCATTTCATCTCATAAAGAACCGAAAGCTGCGCGGATTTTCTGGGAATTTACCATTATTCGCTTTTTAATAAGCTTCTAACCGTTTAGATGTGCGTTGGGTCTGTTCAAAAATTGTTCGGGGCTGTTCTCTTTGAAGCAGCCGTTCGCACATGGCGGAGATTATGGGGCGCTGATAGGATCGTCCGAACCATCCCAACACCTCGACGGCCGCTACGCGCAGCGGCTCTTCGAGCGCGGCGTCTTCGGCCAGGGCGATCAGTTCGGGTACGCAGTAGTGGTGGCGGTAGAGGCGGAAATAGGTGATTTCGCTCAGGCGCCGCTTCATCTTGTTCTGCGGGTCGCGGATGAATTTGAACGTTTCCGTCTGTTCGGCCTGCTTGTCGGCTATGCGCTTCAGCCGTTTCTGTAGCGACTCTTCGTTTTGGTAGAGTTCGTGTTTGGCCGCGGACTGACGGCGGAGCTCAGCGCTCACGGCGTCGGGATTCATGAACATCATGTTCTCATCGGCATGGTAGGCCACGCGCAGCGAGGTTCGTCGTCCAGCAGCATCTCGACGGCTGCGGGAACCAGCTCGTCGTCGCCGCAGTCGCCGATCCACTGCGACACCAGACGGCGCACCAGTTCGTAGCTGTCGCCCGCCGCCTGCACCAGCATCGCGTTGAAACGCGGCGAGCGGCTGGTGCTCATCAGCCTGAGGGCTTCGAGACGCACCGGTCCGTAAGGAGATTCGGCGACCCGTTTTTCACACAGGTCGGCGGTCTTGTCGTAACCGTTGTCGGCCAGCTTGCGCAGGGCGATGGCCTGCACGTCGGCGGGCATCGTTTCGGCGGCCATCCGGAGCCAGTATTTGTTGTCCGATGCTTTTGCCGTGAGTGCCGTGTTTAGGTCGGTGCCGGGCAGCGCCCGGTTGATGAAACGGTAGGTCGGGTCGCCGATCAGGTGTGTTTCGAGGTAATGCACGTGGCGTCCCCACTGTCCGATGCGCACGCCGCAGTCGAGCAGTCCAATATAGCGGTCGGGCCATTTGTCCTGCAGGGCGTTGACCGAATTGCCCTGGGTGACGATGCAGTCGCCCGGACCGAAGATATAGCTCGCGGCGATGCACTCGTCGAGGTGGAACGAGCCGTTGTAGCAGGCGTCGAACATCACCATACGGGGATTCATCGGCCGGTTGTAGAGGTCTTCGATGTGTACGTCCATGGCCTGGTCGAGCAGCGAATCGGCCGTGTGCAGCGAATCGGAGAGCTGGCACCACGCTTCGGGCACGCCGTAATAGGCGATCAGCTCGGCCTTGCGTTTTTCGGGGTCTTTGTGTCCGTCGATTTTGCTGCGCAGGAACCGTTTGATGTTCTCGATCGAAACGTTCATGCCCGAACCGTTTCGGTATCCGTTCAGGTATTGCGTGTCGGGAGCGCCGTGGTGGTGGCACAGGGCGACATCGACGCCTTTGCGGGCCATCTTCTCCAGCAGGTAGGGCTTCATGGGCCAGCGGCTTTCGAAATCATAGAAACGCACGGTGCTGCCGGTGCGGAAAAGTGCGGGCAGCTGTTCGCGCAGCGCGATCTGCTCCCCGGCCCAGGCTTCGGGAGCCTCGGAGTTGTAGCCGTGGCCGCGGAAAACGAACAGGTTGTCCAGCTCGTTCTGTTCGGCATGGGCCTTCACTACCTTGCGCAGGTAGGCACGCAGCAGTTCGTCGGAATCCGCGCCTTCGCGTTTGGGCGGCTTGATGCGGGCCGAGTAGATCGGCGACGCGATGTGCTGGCGCGATTCGGGCGAGAGCGAATAGTAGAAATAGAGCGGTTCGTCGGCGTCGCGGCGCAGGAACTCGAATTGCAGTTCCGGATCGTCGTAATAGCGGTCGGAGGGGACCGACGAATCTTTCCAGTCGCGGTCCTGACTGCTCTTGAACGCCGATGTGAGATGCTGTCCGTCGCGGATCATGGCAATGGGGATGTCGCCGACGAACACCACGCCTTCGAGGTGCGGCTGCGCCTCCGTCATCCGGATGATCTCGCTGCGCACGCTTTCGGGGTTCTGCCACTCGTCGATGAGCAGGTAGGTCCCCAATCCGTCGCGCTCCACGGCGGCGCGGTAGGCGTCTACCTCGGCGGCTGCGGCTTCATAACCCGGCTGTCGATGAAAATGGCGAACGTCGTGGGGCTTTTCACGCCGGGACGGACGATCCGCGGTGCCGCTGCAAGCGACAGGGCCTGCAGGCAGACGGCGATCAGTAAGACGATTCTTTTCAATTTCATGGTCATGTCGGATTATCGGGTCGGTACGGATACGGTGCTTTCGAGCCGGATCGCGGTTTGCGTCAGCTCGTCGCGGAGCTCTTTCTCCAGGTTTTTGTCGGCGGCTGCCTGCCGGCAGGCGTCGATGATCTCGGCACGGCGCGGGGTATGCGCGAACCAGCCCAGACACTCGGCCGTGTTGGCCCGCAGTTCGAGGGGCTGCGAAGCGTCGGCCACGAGTTTCAGCAGCTCGGGCACCAGTTCGTGGTAGGTGTTGTTGCGCATCGAACGGATGGCCGAGATGCGGCTTTTGAGCGTTTTGCCGTTGAAAAGCTGATTCCGCTGCCGCTCCTTCATCGCTTGTTCGCCGGCGACCTCTTCCCAGAGCTCGGTGAATTTTGCCTCGCTGTCCGCATACGGCGAAGCCTCGACGGCCGTGCGCAGCGCCTGTTCGACCTCTTTTTCGGGGAACAGCTCCAGCCCCTTCATGACAATGTAGGCTACACGCTTCGATTCGCTGTCGTTGACATAAGTATCGGCCAGCGCGGGCAGCAGCTCCAGACGGCTCGACTGCCAGGCATAGGTCGCAGCGTTGCGGCGCAGCAGTTCATAACGGTCTTTCAGTCCCCGGATGATGGCTTGCGCGAAGATCTCCTCGTCGCCGAAGCGTCCGATGAGTTTGAGGCACTCCATACGGGTCGTCGCCAGCGGCGACTGTTTCATGAACTCCAGCAGTTCGCCCGCCGAGATCGCACCGGCGTCGGTCAGCATGCGCAGCGCGAGGCTCTGCACGTCGGCCCACGGGCTTGCGAGCAGGCTGCGCCAGTAGGCGGCGTCTCCCTTGCGGGTTGTCATGTCGGTGGCCAGCGTATTCGGCTCGACGGGCTGGAACCGGAAGGCCGGGTCGCCGATGATGTGTCCTTCGAGCGATGCGATCAGCCGGTTATACTGCCCGACACGCACGCCGTGTGACAGCAGGCCGACCAGCTCGTAGGTCCAGCGGTCCTGCAGTACGTTGACCGTATTGCCCTGCGTGGCCACCGTGCGGCCCGGGCCGAAGATGTAGTAGCCCGTGATGTAGCCGGGTTTGTGGAACGAACCGTTGTAGCAGGCGTTGAGCATCACGAAACGCGGCTGTGCGGCCAGCGTCTCGAGGTCCTCGAGGCTGACGATCGTCTGGTCGCCCTTGGCCTTCGTGTCGTCGTCCGCCTCCGTCTTTTTCGTTTCGAAGAAGGCGTCGGTCAGGTGGTATTTCTCCTTGAAATACTGTTTGGCGCCCTCCACGTCGGCTTTGTCGCCCTTTGCGGCGTTCCATATACAGGGCGATCATGACTTCGGCTTTGAGCTGGCTGTACTGGCCGTCGAAACTGTCGGGTTCCGTCGTATAACTGCCGACGTGCTGTTTGTCGGGCGAACCGTGCTCGTTGAAGAACATGGCATCCACCTCCGGGCGCACCAACTCGTCGAAAACCCGGTATTTCATGTAATCGTCCATCCGGAAATTGAGCTGGCGCAGGTTTCCGGCCTTGCGGGTGTCGGTCAGCGGGAAATTTTCGTCGATGGCAACGCGCTCGTCCATCCAGCAGACCAGACAGTCGGAGTTGTATCCGTCGCCGGCGTAGGTCACCAGATTGTCGAGTTGGTCGACTTTGCCGCGTTCGGCGACGACCTTTTCCAGATAGCGGGCAATCCCTTCGTATTTGTCGCCTCCGAGCTGTTCGGGATAGCGGATGCGTCCCGAATAGAAGGCCGGGTCGAGCCGCTGCGGCGAGTCGCAGGCGAGGTTGAAATAGGAGAGCAGACGGTCGGTCGTGTCGCGGGCGATCAGCTCGAACTGCAGGTCCGGGCAGTCGTAGTAGCGGTCGGAGGGGACCGACGACTGAATCATCGGGAAATTGTCCTCGTCCATTTTGAACGCCGTGGTCAAGTGCTGGGCATTGCGCACCATGGCGATCGGAATGTCGCCCACGAAGACCACGCCTTCGAGCGGCGAGCGTTTGGCGGTTTTGCGCATCAGCGCGATGAGTTGTTCGCGCACCTGCTCGGGGGTCTGCCAGTTGTCGCGGAGAATGTAGGTCGAGAGTCCGTCGGCCTCCAGGACATCGCGATAGGCATGAATCTGGGGCGCCGTTTTGTCGTAGGTCGCCTGATCGACGACGATTGCGAACGCCGTCGGCTGTTTGCTGCGGGGCTTTTCGACTGCGACTTTGGCTTGCAGGATGAATGGCAGCAGCAGGACGATTGCCAATAAATATCTTTTCATAGCTTTCATTACGGATTATTTCTTGGATTCTACGCGGTTAATCATGCGCTGCACCTCTTTGGCCAGTTCCGGTGAACAGTTGCCGCGGGCGAGCAGTTTGCGTCCGGCATCGGCGATTTCATGGCGCCGCACCGAGAGGTTGAACCACGCCAGCGCCTCGGCCATCCGCACACGCAGAATCTCGGGAACCTGCTCGTCGCCCAGCAGGGTGAGGTATTCCGTGACGTGCTGGTGATAGGGGCGGTTCTTGAGGAAACTGATGCGGGCCTGCCGCCAGCGGGGCTTGCCCTGGGGGTCGAGAATCTCCCGCGTCGAGGACTCGCCGGGCGAGAGCTCGTTGCGCTCGATGAGTTTGTCGAGCAGCTCCTGTTTCTCCTCCCGGGCATGGTAGAAATTCTTGTCGGCGAAATAGGTCTCGATTGCCTTTTCGACTTGCTGTTTGTCGAAGCAGCGGATCGCCTCGCTGATGTTGAAAACGATGCGGGCGGCATTGCGGTCCCTGACATATACGTCGATGAGCACGGAGATGAACGCCTCGTCGCCGATACGTCCCATGCGTGTGACGGCGATACGGCGCAGGAACTCGAAGCGGTCGTAGGCGGCCAGCATCAGCGCCTGCTTGTATTCGGGGCCGTTGAGCGACTCGAGCAGCCGGAAGGCGTTGTAACGCACGACGCTGTAAGGCGACTCGGAGCACTTGTCGAGCAGGATGGCGGGCAGCTGCGGGTAGTCGTTTTCCCAAAGCCGGATCATCGCCAGGTTCTGGATGTCGGGTATGGCATTGTCGAGTTGTCCGAGCCAGAAGCCGTTGTTGCGCTTCAGCGCCATCGAATTGATGTCGAGTTCGGGATGGGCGGCCTTGAAGCGGTAGGTCGGGTCGCCGATCACGTGCGACTCGAGGATGTGGATGTTCTTGGCCCAGGCGCCGATGCGCAGCCCTTCGCCCAGCAGTCCCAGCAGGTCGAAAGCCGACTTGTCCTGAAGCACGTTGACGCTGTTGGCGAACGTCGTGACGCAGCGTCCCGGAGCCATGATGTAGTGTCCTGCGATGAAATCGTCCTCGCGGTAGTCGCCGTTGTAGCAGGCGTCGAAGACCACGAAGCGGGCATTCGGGGCGATGGCTTCGACCTCTTCGAGGATGATGCCCGTGCGCAGGTCGGCGATCGAGTCGAGACGGAGCATTTCGGGCTCCTCGGCCCGGTTGTACCACGTGGAATCGAGTCCTTTCTCCGCGGCGCGTTTGGCGGCCGATTCCCGGCCGCTGCCGGGACGGCGGGCCAGTTCGCGCAGGCTGCGCTGCATCTCGGCGGCGGCATCTTCGGCCGATTCCACATAGGGCGTCCCCGAAAGGTACTGCCGGTGGGGCATTCCGTGTTCGTGGAAGACCATCATGTCCACGTCGTCGCGGCGGACCTCGCGGATGAGCGACTCCTTGACGAAGGGCTGCATCGAGTAACGCAGGAATTTGGCGTTGTGGGTGCGGCTGAACACGTTGCCGAACTGCTCGTCGAGCAGCTGCTGTTCATCGCGCCAGGCGATGAGCGAATTGGAGTAGGAGCCGTGGCCCGTGTAGGAGACGAACTGGTCGAAAGGCGTCGCGTCGCGGTGTTCGGCCACGGCTTTCTCTAGGTAACGGGCAATCTGTTTGTAGGGATCGCCGTAGGCTTTCTGCGCCTTGATGCGGCCCGAATAGATGTCGCAGGAGATGTACTGCGGCGAATCGGGCGACATTTCGTAATAATGAAACAGTCCCTGCGAGGGAGTGCCCTGCGGGACGAACTGCAAATCGAAATCGTCGTAAAAGCGGTCCGAAGGAACCGAGGTTTCGTGGAGCGGGTGGTCGCGTTCGTCCATTTTGAAGGCCGAGGTGAGGTGCTGCGCCTTGGTGATCATGGCGATGGGCACGTCGCCGATGAATACGCATCCCTCCAAAGCGTTTTCCGCATAAAGTTTGCGCAGGACGTCACGCACCTGTTCGGGCGTCGTCCAGTCGTGCGAAACGATGTAAACGGGCAGTCCTTCGGCTTCGAGCGTCTGTTTGTAGGCTGTCATTTGGGGCCGGCATTCCCGGGCGGTTCGGGAGTCGGTGATCACGGCGAAGGAACTCGATCCCTGTATGGAGGGGTTTTCGAACGTCTGCGATCGTCCCGGCGCGGCCGAAAGCAGCAGAACTCCGGCCAGCAGGACAAAAAACGGTTTTCTATAATTCATATGGAGCAGTTATTTGAAACCCTCCGGGGAGGATATGTGTCGTCCTCTCCGGAGGGTTCCAGTTTTAAAACATCAGTCCGATTTTAAAATTGGCGTAAAAGCGGCGGTCGAACAGGTCGCGGTGGTCGTCGGCACGCACATAGTCGCCCGAGGCTGCGGCAAAGACCGAACCGCGGCCCTTGAACAGCCGGGCGAACGAATAGGTGATTTCACCGCCGAACGCAGTGTATCCCGACCCGAGGTAGTAATAGTCGCGGAGCGTGAAATCGGTGTAGCATTTCGTGTCGGCCTTGTAGCCGTTGTAGTCGATGTCGCTGCTGTTGTTCATCTTGTAGGAGGCGCGTATTCCGACGAGCAGCGAGTGCTTTTTCGTTGAAGATGAAATTCTTGCGTCCGAAGATGCCGATCTTGCAGTTTTCGATGTCCTGGGTGCTGCGCGGGAAATAGTAGATGTCGCTGAGCTTCTCGGTGGAGAATTCGACGCCGGCAGTCCAGTTGTAGGAATCGCCGCGGGTGGTGCGCATATACTGCAAACGCCCCTCGAAACCGGCCTTCGAGCTGTTCGAACGGACGGATTTCGATTTTATGATCCACTTGGCGACCTCGAAGGAGTTGTCCCACTCCTGTACATACTGGATGCCGTCGATGCTGCGGTCGCCGTAAGCGGCATTCAGGAAGAACGTATTCTCCTTCGAAGGCTTGTAGACGGCGTTCAAGCCGATCGACCAGCGTTCGTCCGGGTCGTGCCGACCATTTTGGGCGTCGTGTAGCTGTTGGTGACATCCTCTATTTCCCGGGTGTACTTGCCCGATACGAGCAGGCGCAGTTTTTGGGTCGTGAACGAGTACTGGCCGCCGACGCCCATGCAGTTGGCGTTGTAGATGCGCTGGTTGTCATCCGTGCTGCTGGAGATGGAGGCATCGACGTAGAATCCCGGGAAGTTGAAAATATAGACCGGGTTGGTGCTCATCGAGATTTTATTCGAGGCGGTTCCGTCTTCGCGCCGGGAGTAATACTGGTAGTTAGCGCCGATGGCGTGCTTGCCCAGCGTGACGGTCACACCCGGTTTGATCTCGAATTTCGAAAGGCTGACCAGCGGACGCGGGTCGTGCTGTTTGGCGCCCTGGCCGTTCTGATAAGTGGCTTCGATTCCGAAGATCAGGCGGTCCCACAATTTGGGCGCCGCAGCCTTCACGGTCATGTCGTAGAGCTGGTTGATCCATTTGCTTTTTGTAGGTGTCGGCGATGAAGAAGGGCGTGCCGAGCAGCGGGTCGATCAGCGAGGCGTTGTACTCGGCATCGCGCAGCTGGTCGCGCGAATATTCGAAACTACCCCAGATGAAAGCGCCCTTGAGGGCCTTCATCGTGCCGCCGCCGTCGGTGAAGAAGCGGTACCCGGTGTTGTGTTCCCCCTCCTGCGCCCGTTTGAACGAACCTTTCTCAATATCGTATCCCAGTCCGACCTGGCTGTAGTAGTCCATCTGGTCGAGCTGGATGCCCGACGCGTTGTCCGAGTAGCTGAACTGGAGACTCTCGCTTTTCAGCCGTTCGACGGAGGCCTCGGTATTGATCCGCTGCGCCGAGGTGCAGAGCGGCGCAAGGGCCGCAGCCACGAGGCATCCCGTCAGTTTGATGTAGCTATATTTTATCATAACTCATTCGATTTAGGGGGATTATTATTTCAGGGACCAGTTCCAGGCGGGCATCTTTTCGCCGTTGCGGCGGAACTGCGGGACCTGCGTTTCGAAATCTTCCGTCGAGTTGTTCGTGTCCTGGTAGATCGGGGTGCCGTCGGGCCGTTGGCCGATCACTTGGCGGCACACGCTCTTGCCAACGTAAATTTCCTCCGTCGAAGCCGCTCCGGCGTCCACGAATCCGGGAATACGCTTCATGTTGAGGCTGTTCGATGTCGGGAGCATCTCCACGCCGTCGATCAGCTGTTCGGCCGGAATGCGGACGTACTCCTGCGTTTTGCCCACCTGTCTCTGGTCGTCGTCTCCCACCACGCCCGTATTGATGGTCGGGAATTCGAGGTGCTTGCCGGGCTGGTAGATGCAGAGTCCCGGACCGCTGACGGTGTTCAGCCACTGCATGGTCACGATGTATCCCGACCAGAAAAACGTACTCGAGATCAGGAACGTCCGGGTTGACACGCTGCGGATTGCCGGCCCACGTTTCGAATTCGGACAGCGAAGTGTCGATCAGTCCGCCGTATTTGCTGTGGTCGGCATGGTTCGCGGCCTCCTGGGTGATGATGAACGATTCGCCCGGCTTGAGCGGGTAGTCGGTTCCGTTACCCGGCAGCTGCCAGACCGTCACGGCATAGACGTAGTTGTTCAGTCCGTCCTCGGCGGGCCATTCTGGGAGCGTCGCCGTTGCGAATTCGGGCACGAGACGCGCGAAACAGAGGTGGTCGAGGTAATAGGTCTCGTCGCCGTTGTTGTAGATTTCGTAGAACTGGTCGCGGAAATAGGTCGCCTGCGTCTCGGGATTGGTGCTTCCGCAGTAGAAGATCTGGCTGAAGCAGAGCGGGCCCACCATGGCGGGACGGATGGCGATCGAGAAGTCGTTCGACGCCTCGGCCTGTTCCGGCGTGATGTCTTTGGTGATGGCTTTGTTCTGCACCGATCCGTTCAGGTAATAGGTATTGCCTTCGGATTCAGATTCGCCGAATACCGAGATCGTGTAGTTGCCCGGTGCGACCTCGGTTTGTGCGATGCCGTTCTCGTCGGTCAGCGTTTCGATGACGGCGTCCTCCTCGAAATTGGTGAAACGGACGGTGAGCCCATCCACCGGGAAATCCGTGTTGATGGTACCGTTGCCGTCGGCATCCACAAAGCCGGTCACGGCCTTGACCTTGAAGGAGACGTTCAACGGATTCACAACATCGGCCTGGCTGGCGGAGTCCATCATCTCGATGCACGAACAGAGCCCTGCAGCGGCCGTCAGTATGGCTATATATGTCTTTTTCATGGTTGTACTTGCGTTGTAGGGTTATCGAATCTTGACAGACAGCGCAGCTCCGAAAAAGAAGGTCTTTGCGTTGCGCCGGGTGTACTTGCCCGGATAGACTTTGCTCTCCCAGATCGGCGTGCTGCGGAACATATTGTTGGCGAAGAACGAAATGCGCATGAAATTGCGGATTTCCTTGGTCAGATTGATGTTGATAGAGAGTATCGGGGGCATCGAACCTTCGGGAATCAGCCGGCGTGCGTCGAGGCGCCCGCGCATGTCGAGGGCCTGGAACTCCTCTTCCCCGATGCGCGAAGCGTCGAAATCATACACCTGACCGTCCAGGCGCGAGATGTATTTCACAGGATCGAGTCGTTGCCGTAGGTGGTGTACTCACGCTCCTTCCATTTGACGCTGGCTGTCAGCGTGACGACGAAACCGATTCGCGGAATGTTGTGCGTGATACGCAGGTTGGTCGTCGTTGACGACGAATGCTCCGCCTTGTTGCCCGGTTCGAAGACGCCCATGTGGGGATAGGAACCGGCTACGCTGCTGCCTGTCGTATGGTTCGTGAACGTGTAGTAGTTCTTCCACGATTTGTACTGCGTCCAGCTTCCGTTCAGTCCGAACGAGGTGCGGATGGAGTTGATACGTCCGAAATCGATGTCGAACTCGACGCCCCGGCTGTTATAGGCAAAGTAGTTGGTCGGGATCGAATACTGGAGCAGGATTTTGTCTGACGACTTGAGCGACAACTCGGGCATATCGGTCTCATTGGCCGGTTTGGCCGCCGAATACTGATTGTAGTCCACGCATTTGAAGGTGTCGAACGTTGCGCTGGTCATGTAGCCGTTGCGGGTCTTGTCCTCGTAATAGGTGACTGAACCGCGCACCTGCCCGATCTTGAAATCGACGCCGACCTCCCATTTGGTGGTTTTCGCCAGTTCGATATCCGGATTCTCCGCCGAATAGACGTGCGTCGTGGCGATCTGGAATTTCTGGGCGTCGCTGAAGCCGCTCGCCGTGGTGTTGTCGAAGTTCAGGATGTCGAAATAAGCGTTGTCGGGATAGAGATAACCCAGCGAGGGGGCTTTGTACGTGATGCCGTAGCCGCCGCGGACGCTCAGTTTCTCGGGAATCAGGTCGTAGGAGGCGTTGATACGGGGTGCGACGCCTCCGTCCATGTTGTAAATATGGTCATAGCGGACGCCGGCGACGATTTCCAGCTTGCGGCGCAGGATGTCCATCGAGAAATACTCCTCGGCGAAGAGGCTGAACTGGTGCATGAACGGCACGTCTTTGAAGGCGCGTTCGCGCTGGGTGGTGAAATTGCTGCTCACCTTCCGGCGCGGCGGGGTCTCCGGGTCGAAGACCTTGCCTTCGCCCAGGTTGCCCGTGGCGCGGTACTCGCCGCCGATGATCAGCCGGTGGTGAGTGCGTCCCAGGTCGCCGGCGAAATTGGCCGACAGCTGCGCGAAGGTGTTGAGCTCCTTGCCGTACAGGTTGTATATGGCCGTATAGTCCGACGGCAGGCGCCAGGCTTTGCCGTTCTTGTCGGCATCGGGGATGTTCGTGATTTTCGTACCGTCGGCCAGGTAAATATCCTGTCCGGGCATGCTCGAAAGAATGGCTCCGTCGGTTTTCGAGGTGGAGTAGGTCCAGTCGGAGTTGGTGGCGAACTCCTCCCGGTACGTTTTTTGTTCGTATAGTTCGCCGAGACGGTGTATTTGAGGTTTTTGAGCCAGTTCTTGTTGAAATTGAACGACCCGTTGGTGTTGAAGCGCAGGCCCAGGTCGCGCTGGGTCATCAGGTCCAGATCCCTCGCGTCGTCGGGATTCGGTTCGGCCTTGTCCTTGGTGTAGAACAGGTTGAACGAGGTGTTGGTGGACCATTTGCCGACGGTGTTCGAGTAGCTTACGCGTCCCGTCACACGGTTGTAGGTGTCGTATCCTTCGGTCGGATCGTATTGGGCGAAGGTGTAGTCTACGCCGTAGTTGAGCACGCCGGCTTTACGGCCGAGGCCCACGCCGTGCGATACGGAAGCCATGTAGACATTGGGATTGACATCCAGCTGGATCGACAGCGGCGTGCGTCCCGCCTTGCTGTTGACGATGACGGCGCCCGAAGCGATGTCGCCGTACTGGGCCGAGGCAATACCCCGGATCACCTCTACCGATTCGATGTTGTTGGTGGTGATGGTTCGCATGTCGACGCCCGAGTTGGGGGTCGATATGCTGGGCCCTGCGCCGGCTCCCAACGCCAGCGACAGGGTCTGCATGTTGGCGTTGTTCGAAAGGGGAGCGCCGTCCATGATGATGGCCGTGCCGAAGCTCTGGCCGTTGCGGACGGAGAATGTGCTGACTTTCTTGAGGGGCGATCTCATCGGCCGTGCGTGTGCTGGCGCCCGGAAGGAGCGACATGATGTCGGCCAGCGATGTGGCCTGAAAGTGCTCCATGGCCGATTTGGAAATCTTCGAAGCGGTTGCCGCACCGGTCTTTTTCGACTCGGCCGACACCACGATGTTTTCCAGATAGAACGAGGTGGCCTTTAGGGTGAATTTGAGCGAGTCCCGTGCGGGAAGCTGGATGGTCTGAGACAGCGGCTCGTAACCCAGGGAGCTGATCTCGACCTTGTATTTCCCCGGATTGGAGAGTTGGATTTCGAACCGGCCTTTGACGTCGGTGGTCGTTGCTACGCCGATTTCGGGCAGGGAGACAACGGCGTAGGCCAGCGGAGTGATCTTAGAATTTCCCCCCCTCAGTTTCCGAGGCTTGGACCGTGCCGCTGAACGAGATCTTACCTTTGCCCTGCGCCCACACGGAGGTGGCACCGTAAAGCAGCAGCATACTCGTTAACACACTTAATTTGGCGAAAAAAACCTTCATAAGCAGAATGTTTTGGGTTAATAAATGATTCTTAAATCTTCCGGATGCAAAATCTTAGCAATAGAACGGATTGTATGCAGACTCCGGAGGGGCAAGAATTTTGCGATTTTCGCGATGCCAATATAATGAATTTTTTTTAATAACTGCCCGAATGGACTATTTTTACCAACAAATAGGTATGTTTGAGAGCGTCATATGGCACATTTTTTCGCACTCTTTTTATAATGAATAAATTTTCCCCTCTATTTTGCAATGCTCCTTTTTCTGCTCAGGGCGGGGTAGATTATGATACCGCTGGTGTGTCTATTTGCAGGAGTAGCCGATGGGAGAGAGTCGACGGACTTTACAGTGCCATGTTCGATCATGTTTTTTGATGCTGAATAACTTCAATTTGTCCTCGGACGAAAGAACCCGACAATTGTACGTTGCCATGACAATGGGCTCCATGGGTTAGAATGCCGCCCTTTTTAGCAAATTTGTCAAATCCGTATTTTTTTCGTATCTTGCAATTAGTTATTTGAAATGCGGTATTTGAGCGCAAAAAGCTGAAAATAAACCGTTACCTTCTCGTTACCTATTCTCCTATATGAAAGTTGTAACGACCCGATAAATCGAATCATTAGAGCTTTTTAATCCCGTTCCCGCGATAGGCCGGGCTTCTAATTATACAGAGCGTATGTTTATTTTATCTCGAATTGTGCGATTGCACGGACCGAACCCTCGACGGTAGACTGGCTGGAGAGCGAAACAGTCGCCATAGCCGCCTCCACAGCGTCGTAATAATTGATTTTCTTGGCTCGCGCACTACCCGTCAGCGTGGAACTCCAATAGGCAATACCCAGCATCTCCTGATAGCCGCCCTTATTGATAAGTTCGCCTTGCATATCGAAAAGAGTTGACAACTCGTCTCTTGCAGGCAGATACCAACCGTCGCCCAAAGCCAGCGCTGCGGCAAAAGCAGGATAATCGGCAGAATTTCCCCGAACGGCCTCCGTATTCGCCTTACCGTCCGAAATCGAATTCAGCGCAGCAGTAGAGGGACCCCAACTATACCAATAATACGTACCGATCTCGTCGGACACCTCCGTACCATTCACCGAGCAGTCCTTCAGCGCAGCGATCTTACCGGATTGCCCGTCCTGTGCGGCCTCAAAGACGATGCCTTTAACATCACCGCCGACAGCGCCGTTAGGATAGATGTCGCCCACTTTATAAACATGCGGTGCAACGGTTCTGACCATTGTATATTTCCTTTAATCATTATAAATTTGAGTAATTAAGACATCAGAGTATGGAATAAGTCCGAGTTTTCATTGGTCTTCGAGACCGGAAGTCATGTTCCGACCCCATACTCTTTACATCAGAATCCGGATAGTTCGTAAGGTGTCCGAACCCGCATTCGCAATGAAGGACCAAGATGTAACAGATGTCATTAGACGTAAACAACAAACGGCCATGAGGTACATTGGGATCGATGTGAGCAAAGCTACGTTTGTGGTGGCTTACTCCTCTGACAAAGGCGGAGAAATCCGGACTTTTAACAACACGACCACCGGGATCAAGCAGTTTATCGGTGCTCTTCCCAAAGACAGCAGTATCCACTGTGTCATGGAAGCGACCGGGAACTACAGCGCAATGCTGCTGTACCTGCTCAATGTCGCCGGGATTGCTGTCAGCATGGAGAATCCGCTGAAGATAAAGAACTTCGCCAGAGCCATGCTCTCCACGGTCAAGACAGACAAGATCGACGCTCGGCTCATAGCTCTCTACGGAGAGAAGATGAATCCGCAACCTTTCAAGATACAGGGAGAGGCTATCCTGCGGCTCCGGCAGAAGAGAACGGTCATACGTCAACTTACCAAGCAGATTACGGCCATGTCGAACCTTCGAGGCTCCCTCGCATGCCTGCCTGTTCCGGACAAAGGAGCGACTCATACCGTAGACGAAACGATCGAGTTCCTTGAAAAGAGGCGTGACAGGCTTCAATCGGAACTCACGGATCTTGTCGAAGTCGAGTTCAGCCGACAACTCGCACTGCTGACGACCATCAAAGGCATAGGCATAACGCTCGCCACGGCACTCATCATCACTACCGGAGGCTTCACTTACTTCCAGAATGCCAAACAGGTGTCCCGGTATCTCGGTATCTGT
>VOFG01000428.1_pt1 | contig 54000 bp, 88 predicted proteins | sample 5384171 | NCBI WGS metagenome assembly VOFG01 (sample SAMN12384726, study PRJNA508395) | human gut metagenome | isolation source: healthy gut F | host: Homo sapiens
TCTTGGCCTTGGCTTCGGCAGGGGTAACAACGCCCCACATCTTATTAAAGGTGTTCATATTGAAGGGCAGGTTGTAGATCTCGCCGTGGTAGTTTGCCACCGGGCTGTTGGTGTAGCGGTTGAACTCTGCAAACTGGTTCACATACTGCCACACAGCCTTGTTGTTGGTGTGGAAGATATGTGCACCGTAGCGGTGGACGTTGATGCCCTCCACCGGCTCCGTGTAGATATTGCCTGCAATGTGGCTGCGCTTATCGATCACAAGACACTTTTTGCCTGCCTTTTTGCTTCCTGTGCAAAGACCGCGCCGTAAAGGCCGGCACCAACGATCAGGTAATCGTACTGTTTCATGGGTGTGATCCTCTCTGTTCCGTTTATTTTCCTTCTACATCGCCCTTTTCTGCGATGCATAGTATTTGTCGATGGCACCTTCGATGCGGGCACGGGCTGCTTCCGGCGTGATATGCTTGAGCTGTGCTGCTGCCATGGTCTGGTGGCCGCCGCCGCCCAAAGATTCCATGATCACCTGCACGTTCACGGCACCCAGACTGCGGGCCGAGATGTTCACGCCTGTCCCCACCTGCACTGCCACAAAGCTGGCATCCACGCCCTGAATGGTCAGCAGATCGTTTGCCGCCTGTGCAATGGCCACGCGGGCTTCCGGTGCCACCTCGCCGCTGACGGAGAGCGCGCAATTTTTGTACATGCGTGCTTTTTCCACCAGACCTGCCTTGGCATTGTACTCCACCATGGTCACATCGAACAGCTGGCGCACCCGCTCCGTCTCCGCGCCATAGCGGCGCAGCGCAGCGGCAGCTTCAAAGGTACGCACACCGGTGTGCAGGGTAAAATCGCGGGTATCCAGCATGATGCCGGACAAAAGGCCCTCGGCCTCCACACGGTTGGGCTTGTCGTCGCGCTCGCCCACGTACTGCAAAAGCTCCGTGACCAGCTCACTGGCCGAGGAAGAATACGGCTCATGGCAGACCAACGACGGGTTCTCGATGTAGCCCACGCCCTTGCGGTGGTGGTCGATCACGGCTACCTTGCCGCATTTTTCCAGAATATCCTTGCTTTCCACAAGGCCCACCTGATATGTATCCACCACGATGCACAAAGTGCGCTTGGAGATGATGGGCAGTGCGTCCTTCGGGTCGATAAAGTCGTCCTTCTGGCCTGCACGGCACAATGCATCGATCAGGCTGCCCGCAAGGGTAGCGTCACGCCGCACCGCGATCACCGCCGGGACATCGCATATTTTGCAGATGCGCAGCACGCCCTCGGCGGAGCCGATGGCATCCAGATCGCTCATGCGGTGGCCCATAATGACCACATGATCTGCTTCCTTGATCAGCTTCACCAGCTGATCGGCCACGATGCGGCTGCGCACCTTGCTGCGCTTTTTCCACGCCGTGGCTCACACCGCCGTAGAACGTAAAACCGTCCGGTGTCATTTCAGCGGCCTGATCGCCGCCGCGGCCCTGCGCCATATCCAGCGCCTGCACGGCCATATCCTGGGCTTCCCGCAGGGTCTTGGCCCCACGGCCGATGCCGATGGATAGTGACAGGTTCACACTGGGGTCCAGCGCACGGATCTTGTCCAGCACGTCATAGCCGCGCTTGGCAAACTGCTCCATCTGGCGTTCTTCCACCACGGCGATGTAACGGCCGCTGGCCACCCGGCGCAGAAAACCGCTGCCCCGGCCGATCATATCTTCCAGGATGCGGTTGATGCCTTCCAGCAGGCGGGCACGCTCGCTGTCCAGCATGTCACCGAACACATCGTCGTAGCCGTCCACCAGAAACACCAGATAGCCCGGACGGCTGGCTTTGTATTCCGCCTCCACCTTGCGCAGGGCGGTCTCCTCGTTCAGCACCAGCAGGGTCATGCTCTCCGCATCGCCGGGCACCGTGGAGCTGTGCACGCTCCACATGCCGTCCGCGAGGGTCAGCAGCTGGCCCTCCTGCTTGCGGCACTGCTGCAGATCAAGGCCGGGCAGCACCTTCTGCACGCGGTTCACCAGCGCATCCTGCCCGTTCAACAGGCGGGTGCGGAACTGTGCATTGTACCACAGCACCGTCTCACCGGAAAGCAGCGCGGCCGGCTGAGAGAGCGGTTCCAGACTGAACTGCAGCTTGGAGCCTTCAAAGCTGCCGCCGCACATCCACCGGGCCACCCACTTGCGCAGCTGGCAGCGGAACAGCACCACCACAACGCCCCACAGCACCACCAGTGCCAGCAGCGCCAGCCATGCCGTGGGCCGCTGGATCAGCAGCACCAGCACCAGCAGGCCGCACAGCACGGCCAGACTGGCGGTGAGCATCTCCAATGTCCATCTTGGTTTTTGTTTCATCAAATCTCCTGCCTTCCGCCGCATTGTTTGCGGCAGCGTGCCCGGATCAGACCTCCATCAGGATGGGAAGGATCATCGGGCTGCGCTTGGTGCGCCGATAGATATAGCTGCTCAGTGCCTCGCGCACACGGGTCTTGACGCTGTTCCAGTCGCGCACATGTTCATCCACGCAGCGGTCCAGCGCATTTTCCACGATGCTCTGTGCACCGTCCATCAGGCTCTCGTTCTCGCGCACATACACAAAGCCGCGGCTCACAAGGTCCGGGCCGGCCAGCACCTTGCCGGTCTTGCTGTCCACGGTGGCCACAATGATGACCAGACCGTCCTCGGACAGGTGCTTGCGGTCGCGCAGGACCACATTGCCCACGTCGCCCACGCCAAGGCCGTCCACCATCACTGCGCCGGCGGTGACAGGCTCACCCAGCTTTATCTCGTCCTGGCTAAGAATGACATTGGAGCCGTTCTCCGCGATCAGAATGTTGCTGGTGGGGATGCCGAGGCTGGCAGCGGTAAGGGCGTGCTTTTTCAGCTGCTTATACTCGCCGTGCACAGGCAGGAAGTACTTGGGCTTGGTCAGGGTGAGCATCAGCTTCTGCTCCTCCTGACAGGCGTGGCCGGAAACATGCACATCGTACATGCTCTCGTAGATGACCTCTGCCCCAGCAGCAGCAGCCCGTTGACGATCTTGGTCACGCTCTTCTCGTTGCCGGGAATGAGGATTTGCCGAAATGATAATGAAGTCGCCGGGGCCCACGCGCACCTGACGGTGACTGCAGGATGCCATACGGGAAAGGGCACTCAAGGGTTCGCCCTGGCTGCCGGTGGTAATGAGCACTACCTGCTCCGGAGGATACTGGTTCAGCTCATCCACGCTGATGAGGTGCCCTCCGGGATGTGCATATAGCCCAGTTCCTGCGCCATGGCGGTGTTGTTCACCATGCTGCGGCCGCTGAATGCCACCTTGCGGCCATCCTCCACGGCCAGATCGATGATCTGCTGCACGCGGTAGATGTTGGAAGCAAAGGTGGCAATGATGATCCGCTTGTTGCGGGCACGGGCGAACAGATTGCGCACGCCTGCAGCCACCTTCTGCTCGGTGGCGGTAAAGCCCGGCCGCTCGGAGTTGGTGGAATCGGCCAGCAGCGCCAGCACGCCGCGCTGACCGTACTCGGCCAGTGTGGACAGGTCGGTGACGCCGCAGGCCAGCGGGGTGTAATCGATCTTGAAGTCGCCGGTCTGGATGATGGTGCCCGCCGGGGTGTCGATGGCATAGGCCACCGCGTCGGGGATGGAGTGGTTCACATGGATGGGCTCAATGGTAAAGCAGCCCAGCTTGATCTTCTGTCTGGGGGTGATCTCCACGAACTTGGTCTTGCCTGCCAGACCGAACTCCTCCAGCTTGTTGCGGATCAGTCCGCAGGTCAGGCGGGTGCCATAGATGGGCAGATCAAATTTCTGCAGCAGATACGGGATGCTGCCAATGTGGTCTTCGTGGCCGTGGGTGATGAGCAGGCCCTTGATCTTATCCTTGTTCTGCACCACAAAGGTGAAGTCCGGGATGACCATGTCCACGCCGTACATGTCGCTGTCCGGGAACACCAGACCGCAGTCCACGATGATCATGTCGCCGTTGCACTCGTAGACGGTCATGTTCTTGCCCACTTCGCCCAGACCGCCCAGCGGATAGATGTGGATGGGCACAGCGGCCTCTCTGGGCTGCTGCGGGCGGCGGGGCCGACGGTTATAATAAGGGCGGCGGGTGGTGCGGGGGCGCTTTTCGCCCGTCTGCGCGGCAGGTGCGCCGGTGCTCTGAGCAGCAGCTGTTGCCTTGCCGCGTGCGGAAACATTGGTATTTTCTTTCGACTGTGCCATTCTGACCTCCAAAATAATTACAGCGCAAGCCGTCCCCGTTTGTGGGAACAGCCGCGCTGTGCATGGGAAGCACCTTGAAAAATCGCATCGGCTTCCGTTGGATGCACCGTATAGAATTTATTTCTCAGCGTGTTTTTTGCAAACCGCTGCCTGTTCCGTAAGAGGTTTTGTGCCAGATAAGTCCATCTGCTCGATGCGACCGTGGCGTTTCTGCCGGAACAGCCGGGCGCACGCCTTTGGTGCACCCCTATACGCATTTTGTTACGCTAAGTATAGTATCTCGCACCGGTTTTGTCAATTCCAAGGTTTGGCAGCTCCGGCACGGAATATACATTCGCACTTGACAGAAGCCCAAAAATAGCGCTAAATAGAAGTAACTCATTTTATAAGGAGAACCCCATGAAACAGGTAGAGGTGTACACAGACGGCGCTTGCAGCGGCAACCCCGGCCCGGGCGGCTGGGGTGCCGTGCTGCGCTACCGTTTTAACGGCAAAGTTTACGAAAAAGAGCTGAGCGGCGGCGACGACAGCACCACCAACAACCGCATGGAGCTGACAGCCTTTATCGAGGCGCTGCGTCAGCTCAAGGAGCCGTGCGAGGTGCGGCTGTGCTCCGACAGCCAGTATGTCATCAACGGGCTGCAGAAGGGCTGGGCCAGAACTGGCAGCGCAGGGGCTGGAAAAAAGCCGATGGCTCCCCTGCCCTGAACCCGGATCTCTGGGCACAGGCACTGGAGCAGGAAGCCCGGCACAAGATCACCTACGTCTGGGTCAAGGGCCACGCAGGCCACCCGGAGAACGAACGCTGCGACCAACTGGCCGTGGCACAGAGCAAAGCACATGGCGGGAGGCAGGGAACATGAGCGACACATTTTTGCCCGGCAGCGGGTTTGACACCTACGAGAGTCAGGATAAAGTTCTGGTGCAGATGGACGGCAGCAGAGAATGCGCCGTAGCTGTGCGCATTTTACAGCAGCAGGGCTTTGCCGTGGCAGGTGCCGCCGTGCGGCTGGCGCCAGGGCAGGCCGCCGGAGCGGAAAGCGCCCGAAAGGCGGCGGAAGCCCTTGGCATCGAGTGCATCGTGCTGAACGCCGAAGCACTGGCCGGGCAGGACGCAGATGTTCTGGGCGATGGCGGCACGCCGCTGTTTGCCGCCCTGCTGACGGCTGCAGACAAGCTTGGGATGCAATATGTGGCAACCGCTCACCGTGCCCGGGTGGAGACCGGTGCAGACGGCGTGCACACCGTCTGCCCGCCCGCAGGCACCGGCAGTGATGACAGCACGATTCTTGCAGCTCTGCCGCAGGAAACACTGGCACGGCTGATCTTGCCGCTGGGCGATTTTTGCCCCGGAGGATGTGGCGGAAATGGCCGAGGATTTTAAAGTTTAACACGTACGTCTCAAATGGCCTCCGTTGCACTCTGGCCATATTCAGCGGAAACATTATTTTTATATTAGAATTCCGGAAAATCTGCAGATTTTCCGGAATTCTTTTTTTTCACAGGCAAGGCCGCTGCGGCACACGGCATCTGCTGTTTTTGCTTCCTGCGGAAACAGCCGCACGGCGGCAGAAATGCAGTCTACGGTTCGGACTCCATTCCTATGAAAATGAAAATCGGGAACATCCGCAGATGCTCCCGATTTTCGCATTATCAATATAATTCGCTGAATATGGCGCAGCGCACGCGGAACCATTCCAAATCGTTTTGTCAGTTCTGGGGATGCACGATATCGCGCCAATCCAGATCGCCGCGCTCCAAGCCGTGGATCAGCACCTCGGCAGTGGCAATGTTGGTGGCCATGGGGATGTTGTGCACATCGCACAGGCGCAGCAGAGTCATCTCGTTGGGTTCGCTGGGCTTTGCGTTGATGGGATCACGGAAGAACAGCAACAGGTCGATCTCATTGCAGGAGATGCGGGAGGAGATCTGCTGATCGCCGCCCTGCACACCGGCCAGAAAGCGCTGCACCTGTAAAGCCGGTAGCCTCTGCGATCAGTTTACCGGTGGTACCGGTCGCTACCAGTTTATGCTGGCTCAGGATGCGGCAGTACGCCGTACAAAACTGAACCATCAGCTCCTTTTTGGAGTCATGCGCAATGAGTGCAATCGTCATCCGTTACCCTCTCCTCTTCCTAAACGATTGGAACCCTTTTGTAAAAAAGTCCTTTGCCTGAAATGATATCACAAAATCCAATCTTTTACAACTGGTTTTTATACAGAATATTCAATTTTGTTTTCTTTTCAGGGATGTTTCCATTCAAAACCCCGCTGCAGTGCCCTTTCCCGTGTCGGTTTTGTCTCCCGTTTTCAGTTCTCCGGCGCAATGGCATCGGGGTTCTGCTCGGTGTCTGCGGCGGGCTGCTGCTCGTCCTGCACGGCAGGCTGGGCTTGTCTGCTGCCGTTTCCGGCGCAGCGGTGTCTGCGGCGGGTGTCATCTGTGCAGGCTGGGCTGCGGCATTGCCGGTGGTCTGGCCTGCAGCGGTTTGTCCTGGGTCAGTGGTCTGCGCCTGATCTTCCTGCTGGGCCTGCTCGGCTTCCTTTTCCCTTCGGCCTGCTGGGCAAGGCTGCCATCCTTCAGGGCAAAATAGGCATTTGCAATGTCCACCACCAGATCACCGGTACGGGCACCATAGCCTCCGTACTCAATGCTAATGCCGATGGCGATCTCCGGATTATCTGCCGGGAGGTAAGCGATCATCATGGCGTTCAGGTAGTGCTTGCCCGACGCGTAGGTCTCGCTGCGCTGGGGGGTGCCGGTCTTGCAGGCGATGGCAATGGGGTAGCTGGAGATCTTGCCGCTGATGGTGCTGGGCACCTGCTTCATGCCCTGCCGCACCAGCTCAAAGGTGTTGCCGGTGCCTTCGATGACATCCATGACCTCGGGCTTGGTCTCGCTGAGCACCTCGCCGGTGTTGGTGTCCAGAATGGCCTTGACGAAATGGGTGCGGTAGCGGGTGCCGTTGTTGGCCAGCGTTGCCGCGTAGGTAGCCAGCTGGATGGGCGAGACCACCGTGTTGCCCTGACCGATGGCGGCCTGAACATCCAGCGATGAGGTATAGTTGGAGTCGCTCTTGGTGGTCAGCCGTCCCACGGCCTCCCACCTCCACGCCGGTGCGCTGGCCCAAGACCCAGCTTGTAGGCATAGGCATCGTAGACGTCACTGGTCAGGCGGCGGCCCAACATCGTAGAAGAAGATGTTGCAGCTCCATTTGATGGCCGTGATGACGTCGATGTTGCCCGAGTGGCCGTGGCGGGTGCAGCTTGGGGTGGTAATCCTGGAAGTAGTTGTACACGCCGTTGCAGTATACCGTGGAATACCGGTTGATGACGCCGGTGTCCAGCGCAGCCACCGCCACGGCGGGCTTGAAGGTGGAGCCCGGCGTATACAGGCCCTGCAATGCGCGGTTGAACAGCGGCAGGCTCGGGTCGGAGCTGTACTCGCTGAATAGTTGGCGGCATACAGGTTCTGGTCAAAGCTGGGGTAGTTGGCGGCCGCCAGCACGCTGCCGTCCTTCACATCCATCACCACCGCAGCACCGGCTGCCGCTTTCATATTGCCGGTATTGTAGGTCCGGTTGATCATATCAATGTTGTCCGCAAGGGCCTTGTTCACGGCACGCTGGAAGTCGCTGTTGATGGTCAACTGCACCGTGTGCCCCGGCTCCGGCACAGTGGTGATCTTTGTATCCACGATCACGCCGTCCGAATTGCGAGTGATAGTCTCCACACCGTCCTTGCCGCGCAGCTCGTCCTCATAAACGGATTCCAGACCGGAAATGCCCAGAACATCGTTCATATTATAGCCTTTTTCCCGCAGCGGATAGGTCACCTGACCATTTTGGAATCGGTCACCTTCCACTTTTCAGCGGTGATCTTGCCCACGCGGCCCAGCACGGCCGGGATGATATCGCTCTGATCGTAGCTGCGGGCACTGGTCTCCACGATCTCCACGCCCGGCAGCTGCAGGCTGTGCTCCTTGATGGTGGCCACCGTTGGGTGCTGACGTTTTCCGCCATGACAAAGTTGTTCACGTTGGAGAACGCCTGCCGGTCCATCTCGTAGTGGATGCCGGCCAGCACACGCTGCCATTCCGGCGAAAAAGTCCTGCAGATTGTTCTTTTCCACCAGCATTTCCATTACATCGTTGGCGGTGGCGTACTGCTGCAGGCCCAGCGTCTCCTTCATGTCTGCCAGCTCTTCTGGTCGCTGGTGCTGACGTCATCGTCCGTAAAGGCGTAATTGCCTGCTGCGTCCGCCTGACCGATCAGCAGCGTATCATTCCAGCATTTTCGCCGTTTTTGCGCAGCAGCTCCACGATCTGCTGCAGCATGGTGTCCAGATCCTCATCCCCCATCTGCAGCTTGTTCAACACCACATTATAGCCGGTGCTGGTGGTGGCAATGCGCCGCCCGGCGCTGTCCACGATGTCGCCGCGGGCCGCCGTGACCGTGAAAGTTATAGTCGGTGGTGTTGGTGGCCTTGGCCTTTGAAGTCGTCGCCGTTGACCAGCTGCAGAAAGATCAGCCGGATCATGTACAGCCCCATGATAACACATGCCACTGCGATGAGCAGGAGCATCCGGCGCACAACGGTTTTTCGTTCGTTTTGGTTCATCCGCGTTTCCTCCGGCGGTTCAGACCACGCCGTTGTCGATTTTGAACTGCGCTATAAATGTGCCGCACCAGACTGAACAGCATCAGCGACGGCACCAGCGTCATCATGGCCGAAGGCAGCACAAAGGTCAGCCAGCGGCTCAGCGCCCAGCTGTAGCCGGGCATGTAGTAGAAGAACAGCCAGTCCAGCGAGAGCACCCAGCAGGGCCGTGCCGGTGCTGATGAGCGCAAAGTTCCATGTGCTGCCCTGCAGATACAACTGAACCAGCACCGATACCGCAAAGCAGAGCAGCAGCAGCTCCAGCGCCAGCATACCTACCGTGCGTCCGGCTGTGCAATCCCCAAAAGGCCGGCCCACGGCACCCAGCAGTGCACCTGCAAATTCGTCCTTCAAATACACCGCCACCGCCAGACACAGCGGCAGCACCAGCAGCGGCTTTGCCTGCCCCAGCTGGAGCAGGCCCGGGGTGGTCTGCAGTGCCGCGCACACAAACAGTGCCACCGCGTAGCAGACCCATTTCAGGATCTGGCTGCGGCTGCGCATGCGGCGTGATTCCATACAAATGCGCCCCCTTAATAGTCGGTAATGACGAAAACGTGCTTGGCGGTGCGGGGGTCGGCACCGGGGCGCACCACCGCAATGGAGGATTTGCCGCTGACTTCCGGCTCCACCTTCTGCACCACGCCCACCAGCAGATCCGGCGGGAACACCCCGCCAAGACCGGTGGTGATGACCTGATCGCCCATCGGGTCTCGGTGGCGCGCTCCAGATTGGTGAGCACGCACAGGCCGTCACCGGCGTAGGTCGGCGCTGCCGGTGCGGATGCCATTTTCCCGGGTGCGGGACACAACGCCCGCTGCATTGAAGCTGGGGTGCAGGATGGTCATCACCTTGCAGCTGGTGGGGTCGGCCTCCACCACCATGCCCAGCAGATAGCCCCGGTCGCTGATCACGGCATCGTTCACGGCCACACCGTTCACGGTGCCGCAGTCCAGCGTAAAGCCGCCGAACTCATCCAGCGGGTCGCGGCCGATGACAAAGGCCGGAAACATAGCTGGCTTCGCTGTTGGAATCCTGAATGCGGGTCAGCGCCTTGTAGGCTTCATTCTCGGCCTTGATACGGTCGTAGTCCACCATCTGCTGGCGCAGTTCGGCGTTTTCAGTTTCCAGCTGCTCGTTCTGCTCCATGACTTTGTCGATGCTGGTGTATTTTTCCCACACCGAGCCAATGCCGCCGCTCAGTGCCGATGTGACCTTCTGGAAAGCGGGTCAGCACCACGCCCAGCAGTTCCTGCGGGGCGGCAGTCAGTCGTCCGTTGGCACCGGCATAGGCCATGATGCCCACCAGAAACACCGCCACGGCTACCAGTATCTTAAATTTCCATGTGTCAAAAAAATCCTTCAAGGGGTCCTACCCTCCTGTTTCGGGTGGATGCCATGCCATAGAAAAGCGCGGACAGCCCTGCCATCCGCGCAAGAGACATTGTTTGCAGCGGAAATCAGCGCAGACGCTGCGCAAAAGAGCCTTTTTCCGCAAGTACGGGGCCTTGCCCGTGTTACATGGCCGCCGTCGGTATCCAGCACATCGTGCAGGACATCCACATGGTCGAGCACCGCGCCGGCGCCCTTGGCCACGCAGTCCAGCGGGTCTTCCGCCACATGGACGTCAATGCCCGTCTCACTCTGGATCAGCTGATCCAGACCGCGCAGCAGTGCGCCGCCGCCGGTCAGGGTGATGCCGCGGTCGATGATATCGGCGCTCAGTTCCGGCGGGGTACACTCCAGCGTCTCCTTGATGGCGCTGGTGATCTTCTCCAGGCACTCCAGCAGGGCGGCACGCACGTCCTCAGAGTGCACCACGATGTTCTTGGGCAGGCCGTCCACGAGGTTGCGGCCCTTGATCTCCATGGTCATTTCGGGGTCCAGCGCATAGGCGGAACCGATCTCGATCTTGATCTGCTCGGCGGTACGCTCACCGATGAGCAGGTTGTACTTGCGCTTGATAAAGGCGATGATGGCCTGATCGAACATGTCACCGGCCATGCGCACGCTGCGGGAGGCCACAATGCCGCCCAGAGAGATGACAGCGATCTCCGCCGTGCCGCCGCCGATATCCACGATCATGCTGCCGGTGGGCTCGCTGATGGGCAGGCCTGCACCGATAGCCGCAGCCATGGGTTCCTCAATGACGGACACCTGACGGGCACCGGCCTTCAGGGTAGCTTCGCGCACAGCGCGGCGCTCCACCTCGGTAACGCCGGAGGGAATGCAGATGACCACGCGGGGGCGGGAGAACATGCTGTTGCCGCAGGCCTTCTTCAGGAAGTTCTCCAGCATATTGGTGGTGATGTCAAAATCGGCAATGACGCCGTCTTTCAGGGGGCGGACTGCCACGATGCTGCCGGGGGTACGGCCGATGACCGCCTTGGCCTCGCCGCCCACACAGCGCACCTCATCGGTCTTGGTGTCCACCGCCACCACCGACGGCTCCGCATGATGATGCCCTTGCCCTTCATATAGACCAGTGTAGTTGGCGGTACCCAGATCGATACCAACATCTTTGAAAAAAGGCCCATTGTAAAAATTCTCCTTATGCTTCCCATTTCCTTAAATCTATCCCAGAACATCCGGACAGTCTTTTTACGCCGACCCTCCTGCGCAGAATAACACGGTTCTATTATAGCCGCAAGGCAATGATTTCTCAAGCGTTTGCGCAAGTTTTCTTCGTTTTTTCCAGTTTTTCTCACAAAAAATGTGCCAGCAGCTGTACGGTGCGGCTCACCGGCAGACCCATGATGGTGTAGTAGTCGCCCTCAATACGGTCCAGCCAGAGGGCCGCCCGTCCCTGAATGGCATAGGCACCGGCTTTATCGTAGGGTTCGGCGGTGGAAGCGTAGAAGTCGATCTCCTCTTCACCCAGCGGGAAGAAAGTAACGCGGCAGCTGTCCACAAAAAGCTTTCAGTGCGCGTCACCGTCCGAGATGCACACGCCGGTGTGCACCTCGTGGGTGGCACCGGAAAGGGCGCGCAGCATCCGCTTTGCGTCCTCTGCTTCGCTGTGGGCTTGCCAAACACTCTCGCCGTTCACATCCACCACCGTGTCGCAGCCGATGACCACAGCGCCCGGGTGCTGGGCCGAAACAGCAAGGCACTTGCCCCGGGCCAGCTGTTCCACCAGATGGGCAGGGGCGTAGCGGCCTGCACTGTACTTTCGTCAAAGTCACTGACGCAGACGGTGAAATCGGTGGTATACAGGGAAAGCAGCTCCCGCCTGCGCGGGCTGCCGGAAGCTAAGATCAGGTTCATCTTTCATTTTTCCGTGTTCCCTCTTTATTTCCGGTAGAGCCAAAAGCCGCCCTCGCCGCGCTGGGTATCGCCCAGCTCCTCGGCGGGCACAAAGGCGGCGGTGTATACCGGAGCGATGCACAGCTGGGCCACCCGCTCGCCGGGCTGAATGGTGTAAGCTTCGGCACCCAGATTGACCATGGGCACCTTCAGCTCGCCGCGGTAAGTCGCTGTCCACCACACCCACGCCGTTGGCCATGCACAGGCCGTGCTTGATGGAAAGGCCGCTGCGTGCGTACACCAGTGCCACGCTGTGGGGGCCGGGCAGCTCGATGGCAAGGCCGGTGGGCACCAGTGCCCGCTCCATGGGGGCAAGGGTGAGCGGCGCGTCCAGTACGGCGCACAGGTCGGCTGCAGCAGAGCCGGGGGTTGGCGTAAGAGGGCACCTTGGCACGGGTGTCCAATACCTTATATTTTACTGTGATGGGTTCCATCGTATACCTCGTTTTGATTTTTTATAGTCAACTCCTTCAGTCTCGCATACGCTCGACAGCTCCCTCAGGGAGGCATTGCGTCGTCTTTGAGGACAAAAAGGTGGCATCGCGTCAGCGATGACGGAAGGAGTTTTCAGTTTGTACCTTTAAAATAGAGTCCGCGGGTGAAATCGCCCTCAAAGGGTGCATGGGTGCGGATCATCTCCAGAATTTTGGCAGTCTCCTCGCGGGATTCCAGTGTAAAGTAAGCCACACCATAGTCCACCGCCAAAGCACCCGGCTTATCACCCATGTAGATGGGCACCGGGTTGTAGATGGTACGCACACCAAGGCCGCACCGCACTGGGAATTTCTTTGCCTTGCGGTCGGTCAACACACCGGTCTTATCGCAATGGGCGCAGTCGTGGATGTTCTGCAGCGGACAGGCACGGGTGACCATCAGCGGCATATGACCGTAGACCAGCACACCGGTAGGCACCGGCCTGCCGTCGTGGGTGGGTGCAATGGTGCCGATGTCGCTGTCCTTCACCTCGGGCAGGATGAGCATGGAGCCAAGGCCGTTGTCTGCATAGAACTGCGCGGCCACGTGGTTCGTGATGTTCAGGCCAAAACTGCCGCACAGCGGCAGGCCCCGGCACAGGCGCAGGTGGGCGATATTGCTTGCCTCGTACCCGGCAAAACCTGAGTCCTGCGTGGCCGCGATGCGGCGGGCAGTATCCTCTTCCAGACGGCCAAACATGACCCGGGGCAGTTCCAAAGGGTCTTTGCCCGCCATTCCCGGGGGCACGCGGTCGGCCTGCGCAATGGGCAGGATGAGATACTCGATGCCGTCAAGCGCCCGCTCCGGCACCTGCTCCCAGCTCTCGAACCGGGCACGCAGGGTGCGGTGCGGCGGCAGGGTGCGCTGCGGCAGGGCGGCACATGCTCCTCGGTAGTGGGCCAGGGGCGCAGCACTTCCCGCTTTTTGAGCAGGGCGTCCAGCGCTTCGCGACGCAGCTCATTTACCGTACTGCCGGGCACGAACCACGGCCCGCCGTCCATCTCCACGGCGATGTTTTCTGCCGCAAAGGGCGTACCGCCGGTCTTGGCAAGGCTGCGGTGCAGGCTTTCGGTGGAGGGTCGGTGCGGGCAGGCTGCGGCTCGGCAAAATCCCCATAGGCGAAGGCCTTATTGCCGTCGGCGTCCATGACGGTGAGCTTCTCGCCGCCCTCCTCGATCTCCAGCTTCATCTTCACCGGCACACGGCTGCGCTCGCGGCGGTAAAGCTCGCGCAGCATGGGCAGGGTCTTTTTGGTCAGCTCGGCGTCGGCTTCGCTGCGCACGCCAAACATCGTGCCGTCGATCTTCCCGTCCAGATAGCCGGAGGTGAAGCCGGAGCGGCTGAACGCATTTTTCAAAAGGTCACGGTCATAGGCACGGCCCTCCCGGCCCGCCAGACAAGCGCTGACCGCCGCCGCCACGTATTCCGGCGTGCGCAGACGGCCCTCGATTTTTGCCGATGCCACGCCAAGCGCCTGCAGCTTGTCCAGCTTATCAATGACCGAATTATCCTTTAAGGAAAGGTGATGCAGGCGGCCCGGCTTGCCCTCGGGCAGGGCGTTGGCTTCAAAGGGCAGTCGGCAGGGGCCTGCACAGGAGCCGCGGTTACCGCTCCGCCCGCCCAAAAAGCCGACATATAGCACTGGCCGCTGACGCACATGCACAGGGCCCCATGCACGAAGCACTCCGTCTCGATGCCGCAGTGCTTTGTGATATGCTCCACCTCGGGCATGCTCAGCTCCCGGGCCAGCACCACCCGGGCAAAACCCAGCTCTTTCAGTTCCAGTGCGCCCTGCAGGGTGTGGACGCTCATCTGGGTGGAACCGTGGCGCGGCAGCTGCGGGGCGATCTTCCCGATCAGGGTGGCCACCGCCAGATCCTGGCAGATCACGGCATCTGCTCCGCTGGCAGCCACCGACCGAATGGCCGCTTCCAGCGCAGGCAGCTCCCCGCCGTAGACGGTGGTATTCAGCGCCACATGGACGGTCACGCCCCGGGCATGGCAGAAGCGACCGCATCTTTCAGGCTGTCTGCGTCAAAAATTGCCGGCACCTGGTGCGGGCATTGAAGCCCGAAAAGCCCAGATACACTGCGTCGGCCCGCTGAACACAGCGGCACGCAGCATTTCTTCATTGCCCACCGGGGCAAGGATCTCGATCTTTGACATATTTCTCCTTTATCCATTTAAAAGGCTTATTCAGTTGGTCGTCTTCTGCCTGCTCGTCGGCAGACTGCTGCTGCGGCCGCCTGCTGGGCGCGCTCTGCTCGCGCCGGGGGCTTCCTTCCCGGCGGGTCTCGCATCTTTTCCAGTTGTTCGCGCAGGGCGGCAGCTTCCCGCCGCAGCACCTCGTTCTCCGCTTTGACCTTATCTTCCGCCAGCTTTGCGCGGGTAGCGTCCGCAATGTAATCCTGGATTTGGCTGCGCATGTTCTCAGCACTGCCGGTGCTCTTGCGGTATTCGTCCAGATAATCCATGGCGCTGAACACCGCCGCCTTAGTCACCGAAAGGTTATCATTTGTCGTCCAGCAGCTTTGTGATATCCTCGTCCAGCTTTTTTGCCAGCGACTAAATATATTTTTCCGGAGTCCGTCGTAGCAATGGCATACGGCGTACCTGCAATGTTCACCCGTACCTTGTTGACCATATCTGTATTCCCCTTTTTATCCTTTTCCGCCCTTGCAAGGCCGGTGTCTTCTGATTTTTGCCGGGAAACGGCACCGTTCCCGGTACCGAACCCGGCGTTTTTGTCACCCGATGGAGTTACCCGGCCCATTTCTGCCGGAATTTGTCCCTTGCCCGTTTCGGAACACGGCCTTTCAGTTCTACCTTCTATTATAATATAAATGCGCCGCAAGAAAAAGTGGAATTTTTGAAATTTCGGCATATTTATCAGAAAGTTCAATAAAAAAATGTCAGTTACGGAAAAAATCCCTTGATTCCTTGCATTTGTCATTCTGCCATATTATAATATCTTTGTTATGTTGGCGGCAGAGCAAGTGAGGGAAAGTGCCTGCAGGCTGCCAATTATTTCAATTATTTTAGCAAAGCGAAAACTTATGCGGATAGGAGTACCTTTATGACATCGAAAGAATTTCGGTAAACTTCTTCAGGACAAGCTCACCAGCGAGTACGGCGTGGAGCTGAATGTTGCTTCCAACCAGCAGATCTACCGCTCTCTGGCGCTGATCTGCCGCCAGATGATGAGCGAAAACCACAAGAAGTTCCAGTCCAAGGCCATTGGCACCGGCACCAAGCAGGTACTACCTGTGCATGGAGTTCCTGATGGGCCGCAGCCTGAAGATGAGCCTGTTCAATCTGGGTCTGGACGAGGTGGCAAAAAGGCCCTGGCCGATGCCGACATCAGCATTGACGGCATTTTTGAGGAAGAGCCCGATGCAGGCCTGGGCAACGGCGGTCTGGGCCGTCTGGCTGCCTGCTACCTGGATGGCATGGCCACCACCGGCATCTGCGGCACCGGCTACTCCATCCTGTACGAGTACGGCATCTTCAAGCAGAAGATCGTGGACGGCTGGCAGCAGGAGCGTGCCGACAACTGGCTGCCCGGCGGTCAGGTCTGGCTGAAGAGCCACCCCGATCAGGCTGTGGAAGTCCGCTTTGACGGCGAGATCCACGAGAACTGGGATCACGGCTTCCATTATATCCAGCACACCAACTACAACAGCGTCATGGCTGTTGCCCTCCGATATGTATGTGCAGGGCTACGACGGCAAGGGCGTGGCAAAGCTCCGCCTGTGGCAGGCCAAGGCCCCCGACTTTGATATGTCCAGCTTCTCTTTGGCAACTACAACACTGCGATGAGCAAGAACGCAAGTGCAGAGCTCATCTCCAAGGTGCTGTACCCCAACGACAACCACGTTGAGGGCAAGATCCTCCGCCTGCGCCAGCAGTACTTCCTGTCTGCCGCTTCCATCGGCGACATCGTCCAGAACCACCTGTCCAGCTACGCGACGCTGGAGAACCTGCCCGACAAGGTCGCCATCCAGCTGAACGACACCCACCCCACCCTCGCCATCCCCGAGATGATGCGCATTCTGCTGGATGAGTGCGGCTTTGGCTGGGACAAGGCATTCTGACATCTGCCAGAAGGTCTTCTCCTACACCAACCACACCGTCATGGCCGAGGCTCTGGAGAAGTGGAACGTGGACATCTTCAAGATGACCCTGCCCCGCATCTACCAGATCGTGGTGGAGATGGACCGCCGCGCCCGCGCAGAGCTGGCAAAGGTCTTCCCCGGCGACAAGGGCAAGATCGACTATATGGCACTGATCGGCGACAATCAGGTGCGCATGGCCAACATCTGCGCCTACACCGCCAACAGCATCAACGGCGTGTCCAAGCTGCACAGCGAGATCGTCAAGGACAGCGTCTTCCACGATTACTACCTGTTCAAGCCGCAGGCCTTCAAGAACGTGACCAACGGCATCGCTTACCGCCGCTGGCTGCTGGCCTCTAACCCCGGCCTGTGCAAGCTGCTGGATGAGACCATTGGCGGTGGCTACAAGCACGATGCTTCCGACCTGAGCAAGCTGAACAAGTATGCAGCCGACAAGACCCTGCTGAAGCAGCTGAACGCCATCAAGCTGAAAAACAAGAAGGATTTTGCAAGCTATCTGGCAAAGAGCACCGGTCAGGTCATCGACCCCAATTCCATTTTTGACTGCCAGGTCAAGCGTATGCACGAGTATAAGCGCCAGCACCTGAATGCGCTGAACATTGCTGCCCAGTACCTGTACCTGAAGGAGAACCCCAACGCCGACTTCATCCCCAAGACCTACATCTTCGGCGCAAAGGCTGCTCCCGGCTACTATATGGCCAAGCAGATGATCCGGATGATCTGCAAGCTGGGCGACCTCATCAACAACGACCCCGCTGTCCGCGAGAAGCTGCGCGTGGTCTATCTGGAGGAGTATTGTGTCTCCCTGAGCGAGCACCTGATGCCCGCAGCCGAGGTTTCTGAGCAGATCTCTCTGGCAGGCACCGAGGCTTCCGGTACCGGCAACATGAAGTTCATGCTGAACGGCGCTATCACGCTGGGTACTCTGGATGGTGCAAACGTGGAGATCGCCGATGCTGCCGGCAAGGAGAACGAGCTGATCTTCGGTATGCTGACTCCTGAGGTCAACAACCTGAAGCAGGTGGGCTACCATCCCAACGCCTTTCATCACGGGCGACGACGTTGCAAACGCCGCTCTGAACTTCCTGGAGCGCGGCTGGAATGGCGAGAACTTCCACGAAGTGACCGAGAACCTGCGCAGCAGCGACCCGTATATGGTCATGCCGACTTCAAGGATTACCGCCGTGCACAGGCCGACCTGCAGAAGCTGTATGCCGACCGCGAGAAGTGGGCACACATGAGCCTGAAGAACATTGCCAACAGCGGCATCTTCAGCGCCGACCGCTCTGTGCTGGATTACGCACACGACATCTGGCACGCTTCCACTGTGCCCATGGGCAAGTAATTTTCCCCTGTTGTTGCCGGGTAAAGGTTTAAGAGTTCTTCCCTGAAAGTTTCCCTCTCTTGCAAAAAAAAATCCATCTGCCCCGGTGGCGTTTCGCCCGCCGGGGCTTTTTTGAGAAAGGACGACCCAGTTTTGTCTTGTCTGTTCAATAGCTACGATCCCTATTTCAAGCAGCCCTTTGGCGCAGTGCGGGCCGGGCAGTCCGTACATTTGACCCTCTGCATCCCGGAAGAGCTGGGCTATGTGGACCCCCATCTGGTGATCCAGAAGGAGGGCAAATACGACGTACCGGTGTATTACCGCATGAAGTTTGACGGTCAGACCCCCAACAGAACCACTTTTTCCGTGGAGCTGCCGCTGAACGACCCGGGCCTGTACTTCTACTATTTCGACCTCTACACCGACTTCCGCCGCATCTACCGCGGGCCGGACAACTGCGGCGTGGTCAGCTGGCAGGAGGGCGAAAGCTGGCAGATCACGGTATATGAGGCTGACTTCCGCACGCCGGAGACCTTCAAGGGCAAGGTGTTCTACCAGATCTTCCCGGACCGCTTCTGTGAAGGCATTGAGAACAAGCCCATGCCCTTTCCCGGACCGGCTGTATCAGGCCGACAAACACGCCGAACCCTTCTGGCAGCCCAACGAGACCGGCGGCCACCTGAACGAGGACTATTTCGGCGGCGATTTGGAAGGCATCCGCATCAAGCTGCCCTACCTGCGGGAGATGGGGGTGGACTACCTTTACCTCAACCCCATCTTTGAGGCGCACTCCAACCACCGCTACAACACAGCCGACTATCTCAACGTGGACCCGCTGCTGGGCACCAACGAGGAGTTCGAGGTGCTCTGCCGCGAGGCCCAAGTACGGCATTGGCATCGTGCTGGACGGTGTGTTCAGCCACACCGGTTCCGACAGCCGCTACTTCAACCGCGAAGGCCGCTATGGTGACGGCGGCGCTTACCGCGACCCCAACTCCCCCTACCGCAGCTGGTACGATTTTGACCCCAAGTACAAGGGCGGCTACCGCAGCTGGTGGGGCTTCGAGACCCTGCCGGAGGTCAACGAGGAGACCCCCTCCTTTGTGGAGTTCATCACCGGCGAGGGCGGCGTCATCGACACATGGCTGCGGCGGGGTGCCGCAGGTTTCCGGCTGGACGTAGCCGATGAGCTGCCGGATGACTTTATTGAAAAGATCCGCGCCGCTGTCAAGCGGGTCAGCCCGGAAAAGTTCCTGCTGGGCGAGGTGTGGGAGGATGCCACCACCAAATACGGCTTTGGCCAGCGCCGCACCTATCTGCTGGGCAAGGGGCTGGACAGCGTGATGAACTACCCCTTCAAGAACGCTGTGCTGGATTTTGTAAAGGGCAAGCCCGCCGAGCAGGCTATAACGAGATCATGATCCTCTGTGAGCACTACCCGGCCCCGGCCATGGATACGGCCCTCAACTTCCTCTCCACCCACGATACCGAACGCGCCCTCACCGTCATTGCGGATGAGCCCGCCAATGGCCGGGGCCCGGGAGTGGCAGAGCGGCCGCTGCGTAACCGGCGACGCCTACGAGGAAGGGATGCTGCGCCTGCGCATGGCCTATGCCATCATCTACACCCTGCCCGGCGTGCCCTGCCTGTACTACGGCGACGAGATCGGGATGCAGGGCTACCGCGACCCCTTCAACCGTGCCTTCTTCTGCTGGGACAGCCACGAAAAGCGCCTGCGCCCGGTGCTGGCACAGCTGGCGCAGCTGCGCCACACCTGCGAGGCCTTCCGCACCGGTGAGCTGCGGGTGCTGCGGGCGCAGGACGGCATCCTGCACTACCAGCGCGTAGGCGAAGACCGGAAACCGCCGAGATCATCGTGAACCGCTCGGAGCACATCATCGTGGAGCCGCTGGCTTCCGGCAAGCACACTGAGGTAAACCCCATGGGCTTTACCATCGTGGTGGAGGAAAACGGCCACAACCCCGAACCACAGCTATTACGATATCCAGTAAAACCGATTTGAATGCCCGCCGCGTTCGCTCTGGGCATATTCAGAGGAAATTTTATCTTTTATTATCGCAACAACGGGCAGCCTGCGGGCCGCCCGTTGTTGCATTTTCACACAAAGGGTCGTATCTGCAAACTACATCTTGCACTGCTTTTCATTTATTTTGTTCTTTATTTCGTTTTCTGCGCAACGTTCCAGTAAAAAACACTTGACCTTCCACCCGGGGGATACTCTATAATAGGGCATAAGGAGGGAGAACCATGAACCCTGTTCCATTTCTCTGGCTGGCTGCCGTGGTGGGCTTTTTCTGCTGTTGGAGGCTTCCACCTTCAGCATGACCTCCGTCTGGTTCGCCGTCGGCGCAGCTGCCGCCCTGCTCACCTGCCTGTTCACGGATTCGTTCCGGGCGCAGGCACTGGTGTTCATCGTGGTAAGCGCCCTGTGCCTGCTGGATGTTCCGCCCGCTGGCCGCAAAGCTGCGCCAGAAAAACACCCCCACCAATGGCGACCGCAACCTTGGCCGGGAGGCCACCGTGCTGACCACCGTCACCGCCGACCTGCCGGGCCGTGTACGGCTGGACGGCGTGGACTGGAACGCCCGCTGCGCCACTCCCGGCGACACCCTCACCCCCGGGCAGCGCTGCCGTGTGACCGAACTGCACAGCACCCTGCTCATCGTGGAGCCCGTATTGACCGAAAGCCGCAGAGCGTGATCTGCGTTCTGCGCTGAAACGTTGCACCCATCTGAAAAAGGAGAACCACTATGGTCATGTTTTTTCTGATCCTCGCGCTGGTTCTTTGTCGTCCTGCTGGTGATCATCACCAATATCGTCATCGTGCCCCAGTCCAAGGTGTATGTCGTTGAGCGGCTGGGCAGCTACTCCGACACATGGTCGGCAGGCCTGCACATTAAGATTCCCTTCATCGAGCGCATCGCCAAAAGGTAAGCCTGAAGGAGCAGGTGGCAGACTTTCCCCCTCAGCCGGTCATCACCCGCGATAACGTTACCATGCAGATCGATACCGTGGTGTTCTTTCAGGTAATGGACGCCAAGCTCTACACCTACGGCGTCAACCAGCCCATTGCCGCCATCGAGAGCCTGTCTGCCACCACCCTGCGCAACATCATCGGCGAAATGGAGCTGGACCACACCCTGACCAGCCGCGATGTCATCAACGGCAAGATCACCGCCATCCTGGACGAAGCCACCGACACGTGGGGCATCAAGGTGAACCGCGTGGAAGTGAAGAACATCATCCCGCCGCGGGAAATTCAGGAAGCCATGGAAAAGCAGATGAAGGCTGAGCGCGAGAAGCGCGCCGTCATCCTGAAGGCAGACGGTGAAAAGCAGGCCGCCATTACCGCCGCCGAGGGCGAAAAGGAATCTGCCATCCTGCGCGCCGATGCTGTGAAGCAGCAGCGCATTCTGGAAGCCGAGGGCGAAGCACAGGCTATTCTGGCTGTGCAGAAGGCCAACGCCGATGCCATCCATCTGCTGAACGAAGCCATGCCCAGCGATAAGGTGCTGGCCATCCGCAGTCTGGAAGCTCTGGCCAAGGTCGCCAACGGCAAGGCAACCAAGATCATCATTCCCTCGGAGCTGCAGAATCTGGGCGGCGTGGTGCCCAGCATCAAAGGAACTGATGACCGACCCGAAGGACGCAGAATGAGCTTTTTTTTTTGAATCGCCTCCGCTTCGCTCTGGCCGTTTTCAGCTCATTACTTTTAAGTTCGAGCACCTCCGGGCAGACCCAATTTTGGGAAAGGCCGGAATGAAAAAATGCATTTTGTGGGTTCAGCCCTTCTTTGTGAAAAAAGGGTATTTCAAAATTAAAAATTCATTTCCGCTGAATCTGTACAGAGCAAAGCGGAGCACATTCAAATCGTTCGTAGTGCCCTGCCTGTGATACCATACAGATAACCAATACGATACAGTTGGAGGACTTTTCCATGATCTACGATACCCTGAACAACCTGCCCAACTATCTGGGCGTGAGCGACAATCTGGACACCGTCATTGAGTACATCATGGCCCGGGATATCACCACCCTGCCCGCCGGACGCACCCGCATCGACGGCGAAAAGGCTGTGGTCACTGTGAGCACCGTCACACCCCAGACCTCCGATAAGGCGCTGTTCCAGCGCCACGACAACCACATCACGCTGGAGACCGACCTGGAGGGCAGCGAGCTGTTTGAGGTGAGCCTGGCCGAGCTGACCCCCACCAAGCCCACCGATGAAGCCGCCGACACTACCGTGGGCACCGCCGGCACCAGCATTGCCGGAATGCTGTGCGAGGGGCGGTTTGCCCTGTATCTGGCCGGAGAGCCCTATAAATCCGGCCTGAAGGCGCAGGGCTGCGGCAAACTGAAGAAAGCCGTGTTCAGCATCGAGCTGGACCCGGACGAGGAAGAAACGGAAGAATAACTGAAAGGAGACTTTGTATGGGATTTTTTGCTGTGCTGGCTGCAAGCCTGTTTGCCGTGTTTCTCTTTACTGTGTTTGGCGGCTATTCGCTGCTGCTCTGGTGCCAGCAGTCCCTGTGGATGGTGGTTCCGCCTGCGGTGGTGCTGGCTGTTCTGGTGTGGACGTTCCTGAAAATGGACGATAAGATCACCGCCCTGCAAAAGCGGGTGGACGAGCTGGAAGCCGCGCAGAAAAACGCCGAAAATCCCGAGAAATAAATACAGCGCCGCCCTTCCCGGAGAAGCTTTTCCGGCAGTGGCGGCGCTTTTTATACCTTATTTTTTATTCTGCGGGTCATCCAGCCCTTCAAACATCACCATGCCCAAACTTGCAAAACTGGCGCCCAGCGCAAAACCCACTGTCCCCATCGACACACTGAACAAAACGCCCATGGCAACGCCGAACAGGATGCCTGCGACCTGACTTTTCTTCATTTTACTGCTCCGCCTTTCCGTACCATGCAACGGACAGCCGCCAAGAGAGGGAGTACAGCCCCAGAACGATCAGTACAATGCCCAGCAGAGCCAGTGGCGGAACGCCCTGCGGCAGAAGGTTCCGGGCCAGGCCGTCCTCATTGGCGGACACGCCAAACCCCATCAGAGCCGCAACCAGGCCGACCATAAGATAAAACGCATATTTTGCCTTCTCGTAGCCAAAGCGGTAGGTCAACGGCAGCAGAACGGCACTGTTCAGCAGCGTTGTCATGCCCACCTGCACCAGCGTGGAAACCACAAGCGCATGGTCCACAGCTGTCCAGTGCAGGCTTGCCACGCCAAGGGCTGCGGCGGCGAAGAGTTCCGCCAGCACCAGCCCGCACAGGCCAATGATGTATTTGCTGCCCACCAGCTGTTCTTTTGTCACCGGAAGCGCGGCACTGTATTCGCTGAATTTGCTGGCCTGATCATAGGCCAGCAGGGTCATGGGCATCATGCCCATCAAAAAGCCCGCATATACAATAAAGAAATTGGCCCCATTCATGATGGTAACCACGCCTGCGCCCATCATGACCACGGCGGCCACAATGACCATTTGGCATAGTGCCATATCTGATAAGCATCCTTTAGCAGCAACCTTTCATTCTGCACACTTCCCCTTTCACCATCAGTACAAACAATTCCTCAATGCTTACCGGGGCAAGCTCTGCTCCGGCGGGCATTGCATCCCGGCGCACAAGTGCCTCTGACTCCGTAGGGGGTGACCCGCTTGCCGTACACCCGTACATCCAATGCCGCCAGCTGCGCCGCCGTGCCATGCCACAAGGCATATTCCTCCCGCAGGGCGTCCTTTTCCTCACAGAGCAGTAGCCTGCCCTTCTGCAGGAAGGCGATGGTATCGCACAGCTTTTCCAAGTCGCTGACGATGTGGGAGGAGATGAGGATGGAGTGGTTTTCATCCCGGGCAAAATCCAGCAGCAGGTCTGTCACCTCGTCCCGCACCACCGGGTCCAGCCCGTTGGTGGCTTCATCCAGCAGCAGCAGCTTCGTGGTGGTGCGCCAGCGCCACGGCGATGCACAGCTTCATCTTCATGCCGGTGGAGTAGTCCTTATACTTTTTGTCCGGCGGCCGAAATTTCCGGCAAAACGCCGTGTAGTCACCAGCGTCCCAGTTGCGGTAGATGCCCGCCATCACCTTGCCCACCTCCACAGCGTTCAGGCACAGGCGGAATGCCATCGCTGCCCAGCACCACGCCGATCTCCTCCTTGCTGCGGACAGAAGCGGTGCGGCTGTCCCTGCCCAGGATAGTCACGGTGCCGCCGTCCCGCTGCACCATGTCTAAGATCAGCCGGATGGTGGTGCTTTTGCCCGCGCCGTTTTCACCGATGAGTCCGCAGATGGTGCCGCCGGGCAGGTCAGATCCAGCGGTCCAAGGGTAAAGTCCTTATAGTGCTTTGTAAGCCCCCGCAGTTCCAGTGCGTTCATGTTCAGCCCTCCCACAGCAGTTCCAGCATCTCCCGCAGCTCTTCCCTGCTCAGCCCGCAGGATGCGGACAGGCGGACGGCTTCGGTAAGATGCGCTTCGATTTTTTCAGGTTTTCTTCCCGCAGCAGCTCGGTGTTTTTCGGGGCCACAAAAAAGCCCTTTGCCGGTACTGCGTAAAGGAAGCCCTCTTTTTCCAGTTCATCGTAGGCGCGCTTGGTGGTAATGACGCTGATGCGCAGATCCCGTGCCAGCCCCCGGATGGAGGGCATGGCCTCGTCCGGTTGCAAAGCCCCACTGATGATCTGCTGCTTGATCTGGTTGTAGATCTGGTCATAGATAGGCGCGCCGCTTTTGTTGTTGATAAACAGTTCCATCGGCTGCTCCTTTGGCTCTTGTGTTTTATCTGTATATGTACAGTATATACAGTAGATACAGGTTTGTCAAGAGAAGGTGCGCAAAAAAATACACCCGCCGCCCAAAATGGACAGCAGGTGCATTTTAGGTTTTACAGTGCCTTGATGGCGGTCTTGATGCGCTCGGCGGCCATCTTGGTCTTTTCGGCGTCACCGAAAGCGGTCAGGCGGAAGTAGCCCTCGCCGCACTCGCCGAAGCCCACGCCCGGGGTACCGACCACGCCGCAGTTTTCCAGCAGCCAGTCGAAGAACTCCCAGCTCTTCATGTTGCCGGGGCAGCGCAGCCAGATGTAGGGGCTGTTCTTGCCGCCGCAGTACCACACGCCGCACTCATCAAGTGCGTCCGCGATGACCTTGGCATTCTTGCGGTAGTAGTCCAAATTCTGCTGGATCTCGGCCATGCCGCTCTCGGTGAACACCGCAGCGGCGGCGCGCTGCACCACGTAAGGCACACCGTTGAACTTGGTGGTCTGGCGGCGCAGCCACAGCTTATTGATGTTCATTCCCTCGCGCTCCAGCTCCTTGGGCACCACGGTGTAGCCGCAGCGGGTGCCGGTGAAGCCTGCGATCTTGGAGAAGGAGCAGATCTCAATGGCGCACTCGCCGTGCACCCTCGATCTCGAAGATGCTGCGGGCGAGGTTCCGTCGGAGATGAAGCACTCGTAGGCAGCATCGTACAGAATGATGGCATCGTTCTTCTTGGCGTAGTCCACCCATGCCTTGAGCTGGTCGCGGGTGTAGGCGGCACCGGTGGGGTTGTTGGGGCTGCAGATATAGATGATGTCCGCCTTCACGTTCTCGTCCGGCATCCCCAGGAAGCCGTTCTCCTGACCGGTGCGGCTGTAAATGATCTTGCGGCCATCGGTGACGTTATCATCCACATAGGTGGGGTACACAGGGTCCGGTACCAGCACGGTGTTGTCTACATCGAACAGCCCCAGTAGGTTTGCAAGGTCGCTCTTTGCGCCATCAGAAATAAAGATTTCATCCTCTGCCAGCTGGGTGCCGCGGCCTGCGTAGTAGCCCTGAATAGCCTGCTTGAGGAAGGGGTAGCCCTGCTCCGGACCGTAGCCGTGGAAGCCCTCCTTGGTGCCCATCTCTCGGCGGCATCGTCGCATGGCCTTGACCACACACTTTGCCAGCGGCTGGGTCACATCGCCAATGCCCAGACGGATGATCTCCTTCTCCGGGTGTGCCTCCTGATATGCGGCCACCTTATGGGCAATGTCCACGAACAGGTAGCTGGCCTTCAGCTCGTTGTAATGCTTGTTCATCTTCATGGTTACTTTCCCTCGCTTCTATATTGGTATGACCCTCTCAGGCATCTCGCATCCGCTCGATGCCAGCCCCCGAGTGGGGGAGCTTTTTTTTGTTGTGAAGAAAAACTTTTCCTCTTGATGTGGAAAAAGCTCGCCCTTCGGGAGAGCTGTCGCCGTCAGGCGACTGAGAGGGTTCGTTTTTTACACTTCGTCGTGCCCTCGCACACGGTCTCGGCAGCGCCGGTCATCAGCAGCTGTCTGCCGGGCAGCACCCGGATGGTCAGCTCACCGCCGCCGCGCAGCTGCACATGGATGTCCTCCCCGGCCGGGCAGATGCCCAGCTCGGTCAGGGCTGCCACGGTGGCGCAGGTGCCGGTGCCGCAGGCCCATGTCTCGCCGCTGCCGCGCTCCCACACCCGCATCTTCAGGTGGGTGGCATCCACCACCTGCACAAACTCGGTGTTGATGCGCTCCGGGAAGTTTGCGTGGTGCTCAAAGCCCGGGCCGATCTGCTTCCAGCTTCAGGCTGTCCACATCCTCCACCACGGTCACGCAGTGGGGTTGCCCACGCTGATGCAGGTCACATGCCACAGGTTCTCTTCCACGGTCAGGGGTTCAGGTCCACAAGCGGCCCTTCGCCCATGTTCACGGCGGGCAGGCCGGCAGGCATGGCACTGTAGGTGCCCATCTCCACCTGCCACAGGCCTTCGCCCATGCGGGTAACGGTCTTTAAGCCGCTGAGAGTGTCGATGGCAAGCTTCGGCTTTGCCATGCCGTGGGTATACAGCCACTCGGCCACGCAGCGGATGCCATTGCCGCACATCTTGCCCTCGCTGCCGTCCGCGTTGAAGATGCGCATCATGGCGTCTGCCCCGGCTGTGACCGGTGCGCAGATGCAGATGATGCCGTCGGCTCCGATGGAGAAGTGCCGCCGGGACAAGCGCTGGGAAAGCGCTGCGATGTTCTCCGGCACACCGCTTTCGCGGCAGTCCAGATAAATATAGTCGTTGGCGCAGCCCTGCATTTTGGTAAATGAAAGCTTCATGCTTATCGCTCCTTATAAAAGGGACTGGTCAGTCCCCGTAAACTCATTACTTTATAATGATAAAAAACCGGGCGAGATGTCAAGGGAAAAAGCAGCTTTTGGACAATTTTTCTTCAGTTGCTGCAAAACAGGGCTTGACAATACGCACTGCATGGGATATAAAAAAAAGAGAGCGCTTTGTACAGCAGGAGGCTGTGCCGGATACCGGAGGGCCTTTTCACGGGGCATGGCGGGCTGTACGCTATGCAATACAACTGCAAAAAGGAGACCACAGGAATGGATACTTTGAAAAAATCCGTGCATTGCTGGCGGAGCAGCTGGATGTTGACCCGGAAAAGATCACCACGGATAGTGACATCATGAGCGATTTTGAGGCCGACAGCCTGGACATCGTGGACATGGTGATGACGCTGGAGGACGAGTTTGGCATCGAGGTGCCGGACGACGCCATCGAGTCCCTGCGCACCGTGGGCGATGTGGTAAACTTTGTGGACAGCCACGCGCAGAACTGATTCTGATTTCAGGCAAAAAGCCCCGCCTTTGCAGTGCGGCACACGGCCGTGCAGGCAGACGGGGCTTTTTATTATGGTTCGTGCGGAACGCACAGCGTTTGGCGCACGGCCTTGGGAGGAAAAACAAAATGGCAAAAGACAACAAGAAGCTCGTGCAGGCGATCACCAGTCAGGAAGAAAACTTTGCACAGTGGTACACCGACATCTGCGTGAAGGCAGAGCTGGTGGAGTATTCCAGTGTGAAGGGTTTCATCATCCTGCGCCCCTATGGTCAGGCCATCTGGGAGCTGATCCAGAAGGACATGGATGCCCGGTTCAAGGCCACCGGCCATGAGAATGTGGCAATGCCGGTGCTGATCCCGGAAAGCCTGCTGCAGAAGGAAGGCGAACTGGTCAATGGCTTCGCCCCGGAGGTCGCCTGGGTCACCATGGGCGGTTCCGACAAGCTGGAAGAGCGTCTGGCCGTGCGTCCCACCAGCGAGACGCTGTTCTGCGACCATTTCGCCCACGTGCTGCACTCCTATCGGGACCTGCCCATGAAATACAACCAGTGGTGCAGTGTTATGCGCTGGGAAAAGACCACCCGTCCCTTCCTGCGCAGCGCCGAGTTCCTGTGGCAGGAGGGCCACACCATGCACGAGACTGCCGACGAGGCCGAGGCTGAGACCCAGCAGCAGCTGAACTGCTACGCAGATGTCTGCGAGCAGGATCTGGCCATCCCCGTGGTGAAGGGCGTCAAGACCGATAAGGAAAAATTTGCGGGCGCGGAAGAAACCTATACCATCGAGGCCATGATGCACGACGGCAAGGCGCTGCAGAGCGGCACCAGCCACTACTTTGGCGACAAGTTCAGCAAGGCTTACGACGTCACCTTTACCGGCCGCGACAACCAGCTGCATCATCCGTTCCAGACCAGCTGGGGCGTTTCCACCCGTCTGGTGGGTGCCATCATCATGACCCACGGCGACGACGACGGCCTGATCCTGCCCCCGGCCATTGCCCCCATTCAGGTGGTGGTGGTGCCCATTGCCGCCCACAAGCCCGGCGTCTCCGAAAAGGCTGCCGAGCTGGCCGAAAAGATCAGCAAGTACGCCCGCGTGAAGCTGGACGACAGCGACAACGCCCCCGGCTGGAAGTTCGCCCAGTATGAGATGAAAGGCGTACCTCTTCGCCTGGAGATCGGGCCCAAGGATCTGGAAAAGAACCAGTGCGTGCTGGTGCGCCGCGACACCCGCGAGAAGGTCTTTGTAAGCTTGGACGAGCTGGAGACCGCCATCCCCGCCCAGCTGGAGGCCCTGCGCAGGATCTGTACCAGCGTGCGCTGGAAAACCGCGAAAAGCGCACCTGGGCTGCCACCACCATGGACGAGGTGAAGGAGCTGGCCAAGGCCAACACCGGCTTTATCAAGACGATGTGGTGCGGTGATCTCGCTTGCGAGCTCAAGATGAAGGAAGAGGCCGGACTGTCCAGCCGCTGCATGCCCTTTGAGCAGGAACAGCTGAGCGATGTGTGCCCCTGCTGCGGTAAGCCTGCCAAGGCCATGGTCTACTGGGGCGTTGCTTACTAAGCATTTGCCTTTCTGACCCGATACAAAACCCCCGGAGCGCAAAAAACGCTCCGGGGTTTTCTTGTCATTTGTCGAATTATATGCTATTATAGAGTTGCTGCTTCGGCAGCAGCAAGGCACTGCACATAACGGCAGGCGGTTCGGCCCCACTTCCGAAAGGAGGTGAAGCTTATGCCAATTACTTTGACGTTCCATATCTTCGGATTGGTATTTACCATCAAGGTAAAAAGCGAGAACCGCCACCCTGGCCGGTGACGGTTCTTAGTTTTAAGAATCCTCATCAAAAAGGGCCAACCGCTTGTCGCAGTGCCTTTTCTATTTACAGTATACCCGCTTTTGAGGTTTTCTGTCAAGAGCACGCCGTTTCGTTTCTGCGTGCTTTTTTTCTTACCGTTCAAAGGTAGTGCTGAGGGTGGTCTGCCAGCTTTCGCCGGGGGCAAGGCAGGCGGCTGCGGCGCGCTGGTTCCCAGTCCTGCGGGTCGGTAACAGCGGCGGGCAGGCTGTGCCACGGCTCGATGCACACAAAGCGCACCGGCTTTGCGGGAGCCGACCAGATGAGCGAATAGGGGTAGCCCTCCACCTTGCAGGTGATATTGCGGCCGGTGTCCTTCTCGCAGATGCCGATGGTGCCAGTGCGCAGGCCTGCCATGCAGAAGCTGTCGTTGGCAAACAGGTCATCGGTCAGCGGGATGGCCTGCTGGTTCTTCCACTGGTAATAGCTCTTGCCGCTCAGCAGGCCGTTGGGGCGAGCATCGAGGATGACCGGGCTTTCCGGCCGGTCAAAACGGAACTCGTAGTCAGTGGTGGTATGCTTGGCATCGAACGGGATGTTGAACGCCGGATGAAAACCAATGCCGAAGCGCAGCTCCTCCGTGCCGGGGTTCGTCACCTGCAGGGTATGGTGCACGGTCTTGCCCTCCAGACGGAAGGTGCTGGTGAGCACAAAATCATAGGGGAAGCGCTCTGCCTTGATGGCGTCGTCTGCCCGCAGCTCCAGCTGGATGGTGTCCCCTTCTGCCCGCAGCAGGGTATGCTCCAGATCCCGGGCAAAGCCGTGCTGGACCGCCCTTCCATGTTTTGCCCTTTGGCGGCAAAGGTGCCGTCCACCAGCTTGCCCGTCCACGGGAACAGGATGGGTGCGTGGCGCTTCCAGATGGCGGGGTCGGCCTGCCAGAGCATCTCTTCGCCTGCGGCGTTCTTCAGGCTGACGGCCTCTGCACCGTGGGTGTCCACGGTCAGGGTCAGGAATTCGTTGTGAATGGTTGCCTGCATTTTCAGTATCTCCTTTGTCCTTCTTATTTTCCGGGGCCTGCTGTTTCCAGTATACTCCCCGTGTGCCAAAAATAAAGCCCCAGTCCGCCCGGTTTCAGCAGGGCTGTGCCAGCGGCAGGGCGACGGCAAAGGTAGTGCCGTTTTCGCTGCTGCTCTCCACGGTCACGCTGCCGCCGTGCAGCACGGCGATCTCCCGCACAAGGGCAAGGCCAAGCCCCACGCCGCCCATCTCCCGGCTGCGGGACTTATCCACCCGGAAAAAGGGCTGGAAGATGCTCTCCCGGCAGTCTGCGGGGATGCCCGGGCCGGTATCTGCAACGCGCAGCACGGCGGCCTGCTTTTTCCTGCCGCAGGGTAACGTGCACCGCGCCGCCGGGGCGGTTATACTTGATACCGTTTTCCACCAGATTGAACACCAGCCGGTAGATCAGCGCATCACTGCCCACCATGCCCAGCTCCGCGCAGTCCTGCTGCAAGGAGATATTGTTTTTCTGGGCAAGGGGGGTCAGGTCGGTCAAAATTTCCTCCACCAGTGGCGCAAGGGCGATCTGGTCGGTACGGGAGACCGATTGCAGATTGCTCATCTCTAATAAAGTGCGCACTAGGGCGGTCAGGCGATCCAGCTGCTCCCGCAGAGAGCTGACCAGCCCGGCAGTCTCGGCATCCATGGCTGGGTGCTCCTCTGCAAACAGTTCCAGCTTCGTCTGCAAAATAGCCAGCGGGGTGCGCAGCTCGTGGGCTGCGTTGCCCGCAAACTGCCGCTGCAATTCAAAGGACTGCGCCAGGCCATCCAGCATCCGGTTCACCGACCGGCTCAACTGCCTGAATTCCCGCACGGTATCCTTCGTCCAACCGGGCGGTGGCAATGCTGTCCTGATCGACCCGCTGCGCCTGCTGCGCAAGCTGCTGCAAAGGCTTCAGCGCTCTGCCGCTGACAAAATAAGCGATGGCTGCGCTGAGGATGGTGACCACGGCTGTGATGCACCAGCCCTTGCGGCCAAAAACCACCTTTGCATCGTAGACTTCCTGTGAAAAATGCGCCAGCAGGCTGGACATTTCCTCCTGCGGGATTTCGATTGTCAAGGAATCCGCGCTGCCGGGCTGATACTGCATCATAAAGCCGTTGAGGGCGTCCATGCCGGTAGCGCCGGTGCGGTATAAAAAGCAGGTTCATGCACACGCAGGCGCAGGCGATGAGCAGCGCCGTCAGCAGGGTGATGCGCCATTGCAGGGACAAACGCTTCATTGTACCTCTCCTCCGATCTCATAGCCTTCCCCGATGCGGTTACGGATGGGGTCGTAGCCCAGCGCCGCCCGCAGCTTTTTGCGCAGGGCAGAGATATGCACCCGGATGGAGTTGCTGAAGCTGTCCACGCTGCCGTCCCAGACGTGCTCGATGAGTTCTTCCTGACTGACCGGGCGTCCCTGATGCAGCAGCAGATATTCCAGCACGCCGCTCTCCTTCCGCGTCAGGGCAAGGGTCTGGCCATCCACCGTGGCAACGCGGCTGCGGGTATTGAAGCTGAGCCGCCCGCAGCACAGGCAGACATCCTGCTGGATGAATTTGCGCCGGGTCAGGCTGCGCACCCGGGCCTCCAGCTCTGCAAGGTGGAATGGCTTGGAAAGATAATCGTTCGCCCCGGCATCCACCCCCTCCACCTTATCTGAAATTTCACTGCGCGCTGATAAGATCAGCACACAGGTCTCAAGGTCGTGCTGCCGTAAGCTGCGCAACACCTGCATCCCGTCCACCTTGGGCAGATTGAGGTCCAGCAGTACAAGGTCGTACCGCTCTGCCGTCAGCGCTTCCAATGCGGCTTCGCCGTCTGCACAGGCGTCCACCTCGTACCCGGACAGCCGCAGCTTCCGGGCAATGTCCTCCCGCAGGGAGTGCTCGTCCTCTACCACCAAAAGGCGCATTTTGTTTTCCACCCTTCCCGTAAAAATCCATTTCTTGCGTTTTTTTCTTCATTATAACAGATTATAGCAGACGGTGTTAAGATTCGTGTTAAGATTTTCTTAGCAGAAATTTTATGCCGCATGGTGTATACTGGTGCCATCAAACAACAGGAGGCTATGATGTTCATGACAAAAAAACAGGCGCAGTTGCTTTTGCTTGCCGCCGGGGTGCTGATGCTGCTGTTCGGTGTATGGCGGGGCGAGGCAGATACCGTATTTTCAAAAGCCATCCGGCTGTGTATGGAGTGTGTAGGCATTGGATAAGAAAAAACTAAATCCCTTGCCCGGTTCCGGGGCTTTATACAGGCCGGGGCAACCCTTTTGACCAATATCCACCTGCCCAACTTTTGCCAAAGGGACGCTGTATCAGGGCAGCGGAAAATACGTCTGCGTGCCGGGACTGAACTGCTATTCCTGCCCGGGCGCGGCCGGTGCCTGCCCGGTGGGGGCGTTCCAAGCGGTGGTGGGTTCCTCCAAGTTCCGCTTTTCCTACTACATCACCGGCATCCTCATCCTTTTCGGGGTACTGCTGGGGCGGTTCATCTGCGGCTTCCTCTGCCCGTTCGGGTGGTTTCAGGAACTTTTGCACAAGATCCCCCTCCCCAAGCTTTCCACCAAAAAGCTAAAGCCGCTGCGCTATTTAAAGTATGCGGTGCTGCTGGTCATGGTGGTGCTGCTGCCATTGCTGGCGGTCAACGAGCTGGGCATGGGCGACCCGTTCTTCTGCAAATACCTCTGCCCGCAGGGCGTGCTGGAAGGTGCCATTCCCCTCTCCCTGACAAATGCGGGTATCCGCGCCGCGCTGGGCAAGCTGTTTACATGGAAGGCCTGCATTCTGTTGGCAGTCATTGTGGGCAGCGTGGTGTTCTACCGCCCCTTCTGCAAGTGGCTGTGCCCGCTGGGCGCGTTCTATGCGCTGCTGAACAAGGTCTCGCTGTTCCAGATGCGCGTAGACACCCACAAATGCGTCTCCTGCGGCGCCTGTGCAAAGGGCTTGCAAGATGGACGTAGACATTACCAAGACCCCCAACCACGCCGAATGTATCCGCTGCGGGATGTGCATGAAAGCCTGCCCTACGGACGCCATCCAGTACAAGTTCGGGTTGGGAGACCAATCAAACACTGAAACAACAAAGGAGTAAAACCATGAAGCTTAACCGTGTAACCGCACTTTCGCTCAGCCTTGTGCTGGCCTTTCAGCCTTGCCGCCTGCGGGCAGGGCGCATCCTCTGCATCTTCTGCATCCTCATCCTTCTTCTTCCGCTTCCTCTGCGGCAGCGGAAACCAAGACCGAGGAGCAGCTGCTGGCGGAGGAAAACGAGATCCTTTCCGCAAACGATGCCCTGTGGGAGAAGGTGTTCACTTCCATGGACAAAAACGTGACCGAGACCACCCTCAGCACGAACTACGGCGATTTTCTGCGCAATGCCGTGGAAAAGGCAAAGGATCAGTTCTCGGACGAGGAGTACAAGACCCTGACCGCCGATGCAGAAAAAGATTCGGGATATCGAAAATCAGATCGCTGCCCTTGCCCCTGCGGACGCGGCTGCTTCCAGTGCCGCCGCACAGGGCACTGCCTTTCCCCCAGTTTGAGGGCAGCGATTTAGAGGGCAACCCGGTGGACAACAGCCTGTTTGCGGGCAACGCCTTTACGGTGGTGAACTTCTGGTTCAACGGCTGCAAGCCCTGCGTAGAGGAACTTGACGACCTGAACGCCCTGAACGAGAAGGTCAAGGCACAGGGCGGCGAGGTTGTCGGCATCAACACCGAGACGCTGGACGGCAACCAGCAGGGCATTGATGCCGCCAAAAAAACTGCTGGCTGCAAAGGGCGCAAGCTACCGCAACATCTACTTTGCCTCCGGCAGCGAGGCCGGCAAGTTCGCGCTGAACATCATGGCCTTCCCCACCACCTACGTTTTTGACCGGGACGGCAACGTTGTGGGCCAGCCCCTGCTGGGCGGCATCGACAAGGAAGAAAACCTTGCCGCCCTGCAAAAAATATTGACGCCGCCCTTGCCAAGGACAACGCCAAATAAGCTATTCTCCCCTGCCGCCTTCGGGCGGCTTTTTTGTTTGCTGCTGGCATTGTCATGCACGCCCGGGCACCGGACGGAATACGCTGGGGCAGAAGCATACTTTTACCAGCAAAGGAGCGTATCTCCATGAAAAACACCGGAACCCTCCGCATCCAGACCTTTGCGGCACGCCAGTCTGCCCCCGTGGAGGGGGTGACCGTTGCGGTGCAGGGGGGACGGCTTTCACCCTGCACTGCATCACTGATGCCACCGGCAGCGCCGCCGATATTCCCGTTGAAGCCCCCCGCCTGCGCCCTCTCGCTGGACGAGGACAACACCACCCGCCCCTATGCCATTGTCAGCCTGACCGCCGCAAAACCCGGCTACCGCACCGTGCGCATTGAGGGCATCCAGATCTTTGCCGGACAGGTAACGCTGGCCCAGCCCCAGATGCTGCCCGTCACCGAGGAAGACCGGGACATCCCGAACGCGCCCATCATCATCCCGCCGCACGCTTTGTTTGCGGGCAGCGGCGGCAGCGGCCCGCAGCCGGTGCAGCACTGCACGCCCCGGGTGCTGGATCAGGTCGTCATCCCCAAAAATATCACGGTGCATCTGGGCAAACCGGCGGCTGCCGCCCGCAACGTGACGGTGTCCTTCCGGGATTATATCGCAAATGTTGCTTCCAGTGAGGTCTACCCCACATGGGCGGACGAAAATACCCCAACGGGCAGACAGGGTGTTTTCCGGCTCAGAACGCCCATTCAATCGTGATCTCCTGCTGCCCGGTCAGTGGGTCTTTTGTTCCGACAATAACCGATGCCGCACCAAAAGCACCGCAAGTTCCCGGGTCAGATGGGAAACCTGTGCCAGTTCACGGACACGCTGCATTTGCGCCTGGCGTCCTGGTTTCTTCCGGCTGCTGTTCCAGTTCTGCTTCCAAGCCACGGATGCGGTTTTCCGCGTTTTTTCTTCCAGAAAACGTCTGGTTCATTTCAGAAAACTGGACGGTATCAATAAACCTGACACCTTATCCAGATACAACTCCTGCATGGCCTTGCGCCGCCAGGCTACTTCGCTTTTCAACCGTTTCAGCTCGTCTGCGCTTTGCCTGCGCCCGCTGCCGGACCGGGTCATCCTGTTCGTGGAAGGGTAACTTTTTCAGGGTCAAAATAATCTGCCACATACGCCCGGATACGTTCCAGCACAGCATTCTCCAATGCGTTCATATCGGTACAGGTCTTGTTGCCGCACACTTCCGGTGCGCGCTGGTGCATCCGGCAGCGAACATAGCGTCTTTGTGTTCCATCCGCTTTGGCTGATGGCCAGTTTGTTCCATGTAGCTGCCGCAGCATCCGCAAACCACTTTTTTTCGCCAGCGGATGAATCGTTCCTTTTCCACCGTTCCGGGTACGTTCTTTCAGCATCATCTGAACTGTTTCAAACGTCCCCACGGTCAATGATCGCTTCATGGGTATTTTCTACAACGATCCACTGCGACTGGGGAAGCCAAATCGTCTTTTCAGACTTGTAACTTATCTTTTTATGCTTTCCCTGCACCATATTTCCGATATAAAGCTGATCATGCAGTATTTGATATACGGTGGGACTGCTCCAAAGGTCTGCATTGGTATTTTTTAATGCAATATGGTAATGGATGCCATGCTGCTGTTTATAAGCAGTTGGGCTTGGAATTTTTCATCATTCAGAATCCGCGCAATCTTATGCGCACCGATTCCACTAAGAGCCATAGAGAAAATCCGCCTTACCACTTCGGCAGCTTCCGGGTCGATGATAAGTTTTCCTTTTGCATTCGGGTCTTTGCAGTACCCATACCGTGCAAAGAGCCGATGAACAAACCCTCTTTCCTCTTGTGGTCAAGCACCGAGCGGACATTGGTGGACAGTCTTCCAGATACCACTCGTTGATGAGGCCGTTGATCTGGCGGGATTTTTTGTTCGCCGTATCGCCGGTATCCACATGGTCACCACGGCAATAAACCGGATGCCCCATTCGATGAACTTTCCGTGCAGATATTTTTCCACGAGTTCCATATCACGGGTAAAACGGGATTGCGTCTTGGCCAGCACCACATCAAATTTATGTTCGCTGGCGGCTTGGATCATCGAATTGAATGCCGGACGGTTCCGGTCGATGCCGGAATAATCCTCGTCCGAATAGATCTGGTAAACTTCAAAGCCATTTTCTGCGGCATACGCGGTCAGCATGGATTTTTGGTTCTGGATGCTCTCGGATTCACCGTTTTTCCCTTCATCCTCCTTGCTCAGGCGGCAGTAAATTGCCGCTTTCATGGTCTGCGCCCTTTGTTTCCGTCACAGGTATCCCTGCACAGCATCTTAATCGCCCTCCCTTCTATGCTCCGTCCTTGGGCGTATCGTTTCAAAGCACGCGGTTTTTCGCCTTTTTCCATGCAAAAACCTTTAAAAACAGCTTGAAACGCTTTTGTTGCAATGATACAATAAGAATGTCATTTTATGGGAAAATCGGCGTATGCCCAGTGCGGACAGGCCGCGAGCGTGGGAGTTCCTGTGGGGTGTGTAAGAATAGCCAAACTGTGAGGAAAAGGTATTATTGTATGATGAAAAAATCTCCCGCCGCTCGTTTTTGCAGGCTTGCGGTATTGCTGCCGCCACGGCAGCGCTGACCGCCTGCGGCGGCGGCAAGGCTGAAAACAAAAAAAGACGATGCGCACGAAGCCGTCACCTTTATGGCACCTTATAAGGAGATAGAAGCCTTTATTGAGCAGGTGCACAGCGTTTACCCGGAAGTGAACATCGAGGTCGTGCCCTACAGCGGCGATAACACCACCACCTGTTTGCAGAATATGTTTGCGGCGGGCGACCTGCCGGACGTTTGCACCTTGACCTACTACGACCCCCAGACCCGATCTGGTCTCCGACAAACTGCTGGACCTTTCCGGCTACGATTTTACGGCTAACTATGTGGAGTCCCGTCTGCAGGACGTGTTCGACAACGGTGCCATCTACCTGCTGCCCTCGACCTACAACTGCTACGGCATCACCTACAACAAGACCCTGCTGAAGAAATACGGCTGGGAACTGCCCAATTCTTTTTGCTGAACTGGAAGTGCTGGCTGCAAAAGGCCAAAGGAAGCCGGGGTCGATCTCTGCCTGTCGCAGATCCAGTATCCGGGCTACGGTTTCCAGTATCTGTGCAACATTGCAGATGCCGATTTCCTCGGCACACTGGACGGCAGACTGTGGCAGAAGGATTATCTTTCCGGCAAGGCAAACGTCAGCAACACCCCCGGCATGATGCAGGCAATGGCGTATGTCAAAAAGTGGAAGGATATCGGGATGCTGAACGACTCCGGCGATGCTCTTGACGACAACGTGACCCGGCAGAGGATGGCCGAGGGGAACACCCTGTTTTTGATCGGAAACACCAACGGCATTGTGGAGGCAGACGGCAACGCCGATAAATTCGGCCTGATGCCGTTTCTCTCGGAGGACGGCACCCAGAACGTTTTTGTGCTGAATGTGAACCGCTTCTACGGTCTGAATAAAAAGCTGAAACAGAGCCCCCAAAAGCTGGAAGATGCGCTCAAGGTGATGCGTGTGCTTTCCACCGTTGCAGGCACCAGCGCTCTGCAGCCCGCAACGGCGCTGAAAAGCAGCCTGTTGCCCTTCAAGGGTGCAAAGGCAGACGGCACCTACTACGCCGATGTTGCCGATGCCCTGAACGCAGGCAATACCGCGCCCCTTTATCTATTCCGGCTGGGAAAACACCATCGTGACCACCGGCCTTAAAATGCTGGACTTCATCAAGGGCAATGCTACTATGGAGGATGTCATCCGTCAGCTGGACGAGGATCAGGACAGTGTGGTGAACAACACTCCGGATGTCATCACTACCGTTACGGAGGAGCTTTCGCAGCAGGACTGCGCCATGCTGGTAGGCAGATGCTTTGCCGAGGCGACGGGCAGCGACCTTGCGCTGGTCTCGCTGGGAACATGGATCCCCGGCAACCCCACCGAGCAGAACCACCACGGCGTAGCCGCCAAGCTGTACGCCAAGGGCATTACGGATTACGACCTTTCGGTCATCCTGCCCACCGGCTGGAACCGCACTATCCAGACCGTCACCCTGACCGGGCAGCAGATCAGCGACCTGCTGGCTTCTGGTTACGATGCCTACGGCAACGGCAAGGGCTACCCCTATGTGCTGGTAAGCCCGGTGCAGCCGGAGGCTGGCAAGACCTATCAGGTTGCCATCTGCGGTGTGAGCGACCAGCTGGCTGCCGAAGCAACGGTGACAGACAGCGGCGTGGTGGGCATGGACGCCGCAAAGACCTTCTTTGGCGCATACACCACCATCAGCCGGGCAGATACCGCATGGAGTTGAATAAAACGGACAGGAGATACTGGATGTGAACAAGAAAAAATACCAAAAAGCTGCTTTGGGGCACCGGCTTTGTCATCATCGTGTTGATTCTGACCCTTTTTGTCATGAGCCAGACCTACATCCAAAACCTTGTCTACCATGAGCGGCTGAGCCAGATGGAAGAGGTCACCCACCAGATGTTCCACAGTCTGGAGGATGTGATCGACAACCACTGGGACGAGGTGGATGTGCAGTGTAATTATTTATACTACACCCCGCTGGAGACTGATACCGATCTCTACCGCTATCTGAAAAAGCTGTCGGAGCTTTCCAATTACCATGAAAAACAGATCGACCTGATCGCCGTGGACTCTGCCGGACATTATTATACCACGCATGGCCGCACGGGTCTACTGCGGGAAATGAACTATCTGGAAAACGCGCCGCAGCGGGTCAGCTATGTTTCCAATTCGCTGACCGTGGACGACTCCCGGATGGTGTTTCTGGAACAGCTCTCCACCCCCATCACACTGCAAAGCGGAGAGAAAGAGATCACCCTGCGCTACTTTGGTATTTCGCAGAGCATGACCCAGCTGAACGATTATTTCCGCTGCGACGCCTACGAAAATAACAACAGCGTCTATGTGCTGGACAACAAGGGCTTCAAGCTGTTCAACGCCAATGATACCGAGCTTTTGAAGGGGCATAACGTATACACCGTGCTCTCCCAGATGTCCTATCTGCACGGTTCTTCCTTTGCAGCAGCAAAGGAGCGGCTTGCCCGCACAGGCTCCTGTTATTCCAACGCCGTGCTGGACGGGACTGAGTATTACTACGCCCTGAAGCAGATGGAAAACGCCCAGTGGACGCTGGCGTTCCTTGTTCCGGCAGAATATGTGGCCGTGAACACGCAGAAGCTGGTCAATATCGTCATGGTCGTTATTGTAGGCTTTGCAATGGTGTTTTCGATCATGGCAGTCATTGCTGGCTGGTTCCTTTTGCGGGAAAAGCAGCAGCGGGAGCTGCGGGCCGAAAAAAGAGACGAACCTCCGTCTGGAACAGTATAACATCCAGCTGACACAGGCCAACGACGAGATGCGGCGGGCGCAGGATGCTGCCGCAGAGGCGTTACAGTCCGCCGAGCGTGCCAGCAAAGCCAAGACGGACTTCCTTTCCAACATGAGCCACGATATCCGCACCCCCATGAACGCCATCATTGGCATTACCACCCTGATGAAAAACGAGCTGCACGAGCCGGAAAAGCTTGCCGAGCATCTGGGCAAGTTGGAAACTTCCGGTCAACTGCTGCTGGGCATCATCAACAATATTCTGGATATGAGCCGCATTGAGAGCGGCAAGACCACCCTGAATGTGGAAAAGATGAACCTGCCCCAGCAGATCAGTCAGCTGGACAGCATCATCCGGCAGCAGGCAGGTCAGCGCAGTCAGACCTTTACGGTAAGCACCAATCTGCAGCACGAAAACGTGCTGGCCGACCCCAACCGTCTGAATCAGGTACTGATGAACATCCTCTCCAACGCAGTCAAGTATACGCCCACCGGCGGGCATATCCGGTTCGAGGTGGAAGAGCTGCCCCGGAACGAGCACTACGCCCGGTACCGCTTTGTGGTGCAGGATGACGGCATCGGCATGAGCGCGGACTACCAAAAGACCCTTTTCGACCCCTTTACCCGGGAGGAGCGCTCCGGCATCAACAAGGTGCAGGGCACGGGTCTGGGTATGGCGATCACCAAAAGCGTCATAGACCTGATGGGCGGCTCCATCAGCGTAGAGAGTGCCACCGGCAAGGGCACCCGCTTTGAGGTAGTGCTGGAATTCCCCATTGATACCGAAGCGGACACGGTGCAAAAGGCGCAGGCGCTCCCGGAGGTAGAAGAGACTACTTCTCCCCCTGTCCGGCATGAAGTTCCTCTGCGCCGAGGATAACGCCATCAACGCCGAGATCTTGCAGATGCTGCTGGCCCGGCGATTATGACATGATCCTGATGGATGTGCAGATGCCCGTCATGGATGGTCTGGAGGCCACCCGCCGCATCCGCAGCAGCGAAAATCCGCTGGGCAAAACAATTCCCATTCTGGCCATGACGGCCAAACGCCTTCCTTGAGGATATGCAAAGAGCAAGGAAGCCGGCATGGACGAGCATCTGTCCAAGCCTGTGGATATCAGCGCACTGGAACAGGTGGTGAAACGCTTCCGCGTTACCCCCCCGAAAATAAATAGCGGTATACAGCGTTTTTGCCGCAAAACGCCGCATAACCTTGCATGGTCATGGTAGAACCAGTCCTCAGATGGGCATGGTCTTGAACCAGGAAATCTTTGCAAAGAAACTGCTTCACCGGGCAGGCAGCGTCCCGTGCTTCCTGTTCCAGATCCGTGCCTGCGGGGAAGTTGCGGATGACGGTATACGCCACCGACTGCGGCGGCAGCGACATCATCACAGCCGGGTCGTGCACCACGCAGATCTGCTCCCCCACTGCAAGGGTAGCGGGGTCGGAGGTGGTCTTTTCGTCATGGTCCTGCCACTGGGTGCGCTCAGTGATCACCATTTCATAGGTCTCCTGCCCCTCTGCGGTCACCAGTACAGACTCCACTGTACCGTCTGCAGCGCGGCTGATCTCTTCTACCGTAGGTGCAGCACATCGTACAGGAAGGTGGAAGCTGCGCCCTGCTTGGTGCCGGAGCCGACTTCCTCGTTATCAAAGAAGGCTGCCACGCCGATGGAGCGGGCGTTCTTTGCGGTCAGCAGACCTTTCAGGATGCCGTAGACGCACTGCTGATCGTCCAGACGGCCGCAGGAGATGAACTCCTCGTTGCAGCCCCAGACGGTGGCCTTTTCCCGCACATAGAGGAACAGATCGCTGCCAAGGATCTGCTCCTCGGACACCTGCAGCTCCTCTGCGATCAGCTTTTTCAGCGCGCCCTCCTCGCAGGCACCGCCCAGCACGGGCAGCATATCCACCTGCTTGTTGAAGGAAGCCTTATCGTTGACCTCGCGGTTCATGTGGATGGCAACGCTGGGGATCATCAGCAGGTCGCGGTCCAGCGCCACCAGACGGGAAACGATGGCGCCGTTCTCCTGCACCAGCACACGGCCCGCCACAGACAGCGGACGATCCATCCATGTGGCGCAGATCATGCCGCCGTAGCCCTCGGTGTTCAGCTTGGTGTAGTTCTGCCCCATGTGGATCTCGGCGTTCTCCTTGATGCGGAAGCAGGGAGAATCCGTATGGGCGGCGGCAACGTTGAAGCTGTAATTTTCCAGCTGGTCGCCCATGCGGAAGGCGATGATGCTGGAACCGTTGCGGCAGACAAAGTAGTCCTTGCCGGGTTCCAGCGCCCACTTGCGGCTTTCCAGCAGCTCGGCAAAGCCTGCCTTCAGCAGGATATCCCGCACAGCGGCGGTAGTGTGGTATGCGGTGGGGTTGCCGTCGATGAAGGACAGCATTTCACGGACTTCGGATGCGATCATAAAAATAAACCTCCTTGGGTGTATCTGAAAAGAGCCGGTCAGTGCTGACCGGCCCTTTTTATCGCAAGTCAAGAAATTAGTGCAACATTCAAACAGCATATTTGCGATATGCAATTCAACGCTGTTGCCGTTGCATTAAAAAGTTGAATTGCTATAAGGATATTCAGGTTACTTTTTGGCAGCGGTCTGCTCGCGCTTTGCAAGGGCGGGCAGAATGAATCCCAGCACGGTCAGCACCACGGGGGTGATGACGTTCAGTGCAAAGGTGAAGGGGTCCTTATCATACATACCCAGCACGCAGCACACGGCGGTAACGGCAAAGCACCAGCCGCCGAAGAACTTGGCCACGGCCTGATTTTTGACAAAGCGGTACTCGGCAGGGATGGTATCGTAGGCGTTACGCAGGGCGATGTAGGCGGCAAACACCCACAGGTAGCGCATGGGCATACACACAGAGTTCAGCTTGGTCAGCTGGCGCAGAACGGCAGCAGCACCGGGCACAAAGGACTGTGCCAGAATGATGGAGCCGGACAGCACCGCCACCATCTTGATGCCGTTGCTGTGCACGCCGTGGGCGTTGACCTTGTGCAGAGCCTGCGGGATGAACTGCTTGGTGTGCTCGTTATCCAGCAGCATACGCAGCGGTGCGTCGATGCTCAAAATCAGCACGGCGAGCTGGCTGATGACGTTGCACAGCGCGTAGATGATCATGAACAGATCGCCCACATGGTAGTACTGACCCAGCTTCTGGAAAGCCCAGTAGGAACTGTTGGCGACATAGGCGTTGAAGCTCTCTGCGCTGGCGTTGATGATGGCGGGGTCGAACATACGGCTCATGGCCAGCGTGCCCAGAATGGCGCAGGTGACCACCATGACGGCCAGCGCGATCATGCCGCGGGGAAGCCCTTGCTGGGGTTCTCGACCTTATTGACGTAGGGGGAGATCTTCTCGCAGCCGCCCACAGCGAACACCAGAATGGACAGGGACGTGAAGTAGGTGACGTTGAAGTTGGGAATGAGGCTGCTGAAGCTCAGGTTGGCGTGGACGTACTCTGCCGTGGGGTTGATGGCCGGGGCAGCGAACATCATCAGGATGTACAGCAGGGACATGACGAAGGTGCAGGTGCCTGCGGCAGTCAGCAGCTTTTTCAGGGGGTTCAGACCCAGGCTTGCAATGTAGCAGCCCAGCAGCAGGATGCAGAAGGTAGCCAGCTGGATGTAGCGGGTGGGGAAGGAATCGTAGGTCTCCGCGTTGCGGAAAACCGCCCAGCTCAGCGCCTTCAAAAAGCCGCTGCCCTTGCTGGCGATGTAGGTGATGTGGCACGCCCAGTAGGTCCAGCCGGCGTAGTAGGCCAGCTTGGCGTTGGTGGTCTGGTGCAGCCATGAACTGACACCGCCGCCCTCGTTTTTTAAAAGCTGAGCCCAGCTCGCCCACCATCAGCGCATAGGGGATAAAGTAAAGGGCAAACATGAAGATCCAGCTGAAGATGACCTGCGGACCGTTAAAGTACACAAAGCCGTTGGTAATGTTGCCGAAGCCCCAGACCGTAGAAAAGGCCATGAAGGCAAGGGTGAGCCACGAGATCTTTGTGGCTTTTTTTCTTTGTTAGACATACGGATAATTCCTCTCTTTCTTTTCCACACAGGGCGGAAGTTCCTGTAAGAAGGCCGAGGTTCCGCATACATTTTGCAATTTTACCAAAAATACAGCAACTCTCGACCAGTCACTTTGACAGTATAGCATAATTGCAGATTGTAGACAATCTGCAATTTCCATAAAATGATTGGTCAAAATTTAGACGTTCAGCCAAATTCCCCTTATTTTGCCGTGCCGTCTGCTGCCTGTCCAGCACTGTTCGCGCTGCGCATCCGCTCCATGGGCTCCATGTAGTGGGCGTAGACAGCGCGGCAGGCAACCTCGGTGTCGCCGCTTGCCAGCGCCTCGTACAGCTTGGTGTGGATGCCGTTCTGCCGCTGCGCCAGCGTCTCGTGGTTAGAGCCGCTGTTCGCCCCAACAAGCAGGTTGCCGTAGTTCAGGTCGTCCCAGAATTTCAGCAGTCTGGGCAGCCCTGCCTGCTGCACGATGACCGCATGGAAGCGGTTGTCATTCTCCACGATCTGCGAAAGATCCCCCGGTCGGACATTGCGCATCTCCTCTAAGATGCCGCGCAGGGTGCGCAGATCCTCCTCCGGGAATTTGCAGTCAAAATAGCGCAGCGCCGTCATTTCCAGATTTGCCCGCAGCAGGTAGATCTCGTAGGCGTCCTCCGGCTTCACCCGGCGCACAGAGCAGCCCACGTTGCGCGAATACTCGACCATGCCCTCCTGTTCCAGCTGCCGCAGCGCTTCCCGGATGGGTGCCCGGCTGGAGCCGAACTCCTCGGCAAGCCGCTGCTCAGCCAGCTTTGCGCCCGGCTGCAGCTCCCCGGTAAGGATCTTGCTCCTGATGGCAGAGGTGATACTTTCCCGTAAAGTCTGAAAGGCAAATTCGCCCATGACTTTTATCCCCCTTTTTACTTTTATACGTTCTTTTTTTTGCCGCACGCAGTCCGCAGCCGCTGCCAGTGCAGCCGCAGGCCTGTATTGCGTGCGCCTTATAAGGATACCACGAAACGGTGGAAAAATAAAGTTTTCTGGCAAAAACAGGTACTTTCTCCCCTCTCCGTCATCGAAAGCCTGTACACAAAAAATGCCCCCGGAGGGCTTGTTACAGCTCTCCGGGGGCATCCTATGTACGTTATGCCTTGGCGCACACGGCCGGCATTTACTCGATCTCGATCAGATTCGGGTTCTCAGGCAAAGCCTTTGTCTGCTGAGGAGCAGGCAGCTCGACGTGCAGGACACCATCCTCGAACTTTGCGTGGATGTCCTCCTTCTTCACGTCGCCCACATAGAAGCTGCGGGCGCAGCTGCCGGAGAAGGTCTCGCGCCGCACATAACGGCCCTTGTTGTCCTTTTCATCGTTAGAGTGGCTGCGCACTGCCTGAATGGTCAGGTAGCCGTCGTTCAGATCCATCTGAACGTCTTCCTTCTTGCAGCCCGGCAGATCAACGTCTACTTCGTAGCCGTTATCCGTCTGCTTGACATCGGTCTTCATCATGTTTGCGCCGCGCTTACCAAAGGTGTCGCGGGCTTCGCGGTTCATCGCACGCTCCAGTGCACCCTCGTTCCAGAACGGATCAAAGAGATCATCGAACAGGTTCTCATGAAAAACAGTCGGCATAAACATAAAACATACCTCCAATCCCGGCGTTCGGGTCGGGTATAAAAACATTTTGAAGCTCCTCGCAAAGGGCTTTCTGGGGAGCCTTGCGGCTCTCCTTTTGCCCTTCCTCCTGAGCACGCCACTGTTATAACACGATTTTTAGCACTGTCAAGTGTAGAGTGCTAAAATTCATAAAAAAGAATAATACTTTTGTCACAGCTTCTGCGATTTTATCAAAAATACTGCGCAGCAACGCGTTTATTATATTGCAAGCGGAACAAGCGTTCCTTGGATATACCCGCAAAATACGCAACACCTGTGCTTGCAGCAATGCAGACGTCCCACAAGGCCCATGCGGCAAGCTTTTTGCCGGTCAGCCTGTAAACGGCGTTCCAATACTCCATGTTGCACCATACAAGCGCCGCCGAGAACAAGACCGAGAACCACTGCGCACGGAAGGACAGCTCCATGCTGATAAGCAGATAGTTCGTCAGTGTATAAAACAGGCTTCTGCCCACGATCTCCGGCACACTTGAATGCTTTTGCTGCATATCGGTCACCCGTCTTTCCGTTCAAACCCCAGATACCGCGTGCCCTGAAAGCTCAGCTTTCCGGTATCGCCTTCGACAAGCATTCCGTAGTCCGAACCATCTACCTCGAGTTCCATGCGGTCGCCGCTTTCCACCTGAAAGGTCACATAATAGGTCGTGAACGTATGCGCCATCGTATTGTCCGTATGATGGCGGGAAACGTTCATCCGCTTGGCCACCACAGTAGCCGGAACGGTAAGGCGCGGGGACGCATTATTTTTGCTCCATGTGCGCAGGTTGCCCACCACGGTAAATAAAATCATGCCCAGCACAAACAGAAACACCAGCGGGAACAGGATGCTGAACAGCGCGTCAAACCCACTATAAAACATATTAGTCCTCCAAAATTTCTTCCAGCAGCTGCTTTACGTCCTCCAGAAAGGCATCTTCGCCGAGGGTGTTCATTTTAAAGAACACCGCCTGACTGCCGCCCGCCGCAATGGCCGACAGCCGGATGGGTTCGTCCCCGTTCTGGAACAGGGTCAGCGTCAGGCTAAGACGGTTACCGCCCACCATGCTGTACCGCTCAAACACCCGCACACTGCACCGGGCGCTGCCGTCCTTGAAAGTCGCTGCCGGCTTCCAGTTCTGCCGACCAGCTGCTGTCCGGGATGGCGTGTTCCAGCTTGCGGAGCAGGGTATCAAAGTTCTGGTTGCGGATGGTCTTTTCAAAAATAGCCATAGCTGCCTCCTTTTGCAAAATGCAGTCCCTCTAGTTCCTTTACTCTGAATACGAATAAAAGGGCGGGCAACTATTGCAGCGCCCGCCCTTATTTTGCTGCGGTCAAGCTTTCTTTTTCGCAGCTTGGGTGCGGTAGCGTTGTAGCTCATGTCCAGCACCAGACGGAGCTTATCCTCCGGGGCGCTGCCGTCCAATGCGGCGGTGATCCAGTTTTCCTTGTTCATGTGGTAGGCAGGGTAAAAGCCCGGTTCTGCCCAGGGAGCCGATGAGAATGGGGTCACATTTCAGGTTCACGATATCCACCGGCTGCTGCCCGGGCAGACCCAGCTTGCTTTGGGCACGGTGGTGACCAGCGCAAACCACTTGCGGTTTGCTGCATGGCGGAACACCGCCGACTCCGGGGTGTCCATCCACGGATAGTCTGGCTCAACGCTGTAAGTATCAAAAATGAGCTGTTCCAATCCCTTGCGGTCCATGGGTTCTCCCCTTTACGGCTGCTGTGCCAGCAGCTGCGCCAGCACATCCTCCTGGCGGGGGGTGTGGTTTTTGTATTTTGCCCGCAGCGGGGCGGCGGCGTTGTCCATGATGTAAGGTACGCCCACCACGTCCAGCATGGTCTCGTCATTGTAGTTATCGCCAAAGGCCATCACCTGTGCGGGGTCGATGCCAAGGATGCAGCACACGCACTGCACCCCGATGCCCTTGTTGGCAAAGGTGGTATCGATCCAGTACGGCCCCGCCACGGCGCAGTTTGGCCTGTTTCCAGCGGGGCACAAAGCGCTCCACATAGTTCTCCACGCCCTCATGCAGGTACACCGACACCTTGGTGATGTCCTCCGGCACCTCGGCGGGGCTGTGGATGATCTGGTAGTGGTTGCCCACGAACTGCACCCGCTGCAGCATCCCAAGGCCGCGCTCCATCAGGTAGGCAGTGTTCTGGCCGGAGAGCATCACCTCGCCCCGCCCCTCGCTGCGCGTCCACATATCGTTGGCAATTTCCTCTGCCAGCGCCCGCGGCATAGGGTTTTTAGCGATGCACTGTTCTTCCTGAAAAAATAGTGCCGCCGTTTTCACAGATAAACACGCAGCAGTCCGCCACCGGTGCAAAAGAGTTTGCGCAGGCTGGTATACTGCCGCCCGGAGGCCGGGCAGAACCAGATGCCCCGCTGATGCAGCGCCCGGATCTGTTCGAATATTTCGCCCTCCAGTTCCTTTTTTGCCGTATTGCAGCAGCGTACCGTCAATATCGCTGCAAACCAGTCTGATGTCCATGGCTGTTATTCCTTTCCGTTTTTTCTTATTTTACCACGGTTTTCCGCTGCGGGAAAAGCCCCGGGCACGGCTTTTGCATCCTTTCCCTGTGCCGCTCAGCGCTTGGGCTGATAGTGCATACTGGATACATTATAAATCGTGACAAAGGCCTTGGGGTCCTCGCGGTTGATGAAGTTCATCAGCTTCTGATACTCGTTTTTGTCCACGATGGTAATGATCTCGTTGTGCTTTTCAAAGTTGTATGCACCGATGGCCTCGTACATGGTGGCACCGCTGTGCAGGTCGTTGATGATGAACTGCCGCAGCGCCTCTTCCTTCTCGGTAATGATGCACACCCGGCGCTTGATGCTGTTATCGAAGATGAAATGATCCAGCACCATGCCGTTGAAGTAGGTGCCAAGAATGCTCAGCACCACGGTCTTTTTATCGTAGACAAGGGCGGCAGAGAGCGCCACGCACATTCCCGAAAGGGACATGGCCTTGCCCAGTTCCATGTGCAGATACTTGTTCATGATCTTTGCCACGATATCCAGCCCGCCGGAGGATGCGTTGCGGTTGAACAGGATGCTCAGACCCACGCTGACCACCAGAATATAACACAGCACATCCAGTTCCTGACTGCCGGTCATGGAGCCAAAATCCGGGAACAAGCCGCTCGAAAAGCCCCAGAAATACCGGCAGCATCACGCTGGTATACACGGTTTTGCGCCAAACTCCCTGCCGCAGGTGAAAAACCCGATGATGAGCAGCACGGTATTCAGCACCATGGTAATGGCCGAAAGTGGCAGCGGCACAAAATTAGAAAGCACGATGCCAAGGCCGGAAATACTGCTGACGGATGTATGGCTGGGCGCCAGAAAAAATAGACCGCCGCCGCAATAATGGCAACGGCCCCGGTCAGGATGGCCGTCTCCTTGGCAATTGCGGGGTAGTTCAGCTTCTTGTTTGTCATTGTTGCTCCTCCAAGCTTTTGTTTTCAGCATTCAGTATACCATGCTTTGCGCTTGCAGGAAAGCACCGGGCGCAAAATAACAAAGCCGCCGCACAAAACACTGTGCAGCGGCCTTGCCACCTTATTAAAGCTCCTCGTCCGGGTCGCCACGCTCCGGCATGGTGCGCATCTCCCGTACCAGCATGGCGCGCAGATGATACTTGCGCTGCTCCTGCTCGGTCTCCGAGTCGGTGCACAGCTCCACCGTGCCATCAGGGCGGCTTTCGCCCGTGTATAGCGGGATGCTCACCACAGCCCGTGTGCCCTTTGTGGGGGCGGGCTCCAGCTGTAAGCTCCAGTTCATCCGGCGGCAGCACTCCCGGCAGAGCAGCAGCCCCAGCTGCGCCCCGCCCAGAAAGCTGCGGCGGTTTTCCAGTGCTGCCTGTACATCCTCGCCGGGCAGGCCGCAGCCATCGTCGGTGACCGTCAGCTGCCAGCCGCTTTCGGTGCGGCGTAGCGCGATGCAGACGCAGCCGCCCTCCCGGCTGGCGCGCAGGGCATTGGAGAGCAGATGCAGGCACAGCAGCTCCGCATCTCTGCGGTCTGCCATTACGCAGCAGGCGGTACACCCGCCGTAATCCAGCCGGATGTCCACCCCAAGCTGCGCCCGGATCATATCAGACTGCGCCGACACTTGCTGCAAAAGCTCACACAGATCAATGGGGTACAGCTGCGGTTTTGCTTCCTCGTGCAGAAATTCCAGCAGGGTGATCGCCTCGCTGAGGGTGCGGTCCAGCTGCATGGCAGCGGTGTTGATATCCACCACTGCCTGCCGGGTAGACGCGTCTGCACCGGTGCAGTCAAAATGCTGCTCCAGATATTCACAGTTGCGCCCGATCAGCGCCAGCGAACGGAAGCAGATCTCCTCGACCCGCTTCTGCTGCTCTGCGGTGATAGACCGCATTTCTGTCCTTTTGCTGCTCCATTGCTCTGCCTCCCCGGGCGATGCCATTTTTTCAACGGAACACCGCAGTGTTCCAACTGCCGCAACCGTGTGCAAGCCTTACGGGCGGGTGGGCGGTGCAGCCTTGGACTTTGCCGCAGCACAACATCCCTGACCGCGTAGATCAGCTTGCCGGTGGTGGGCTTACCGCTGCCCAGCCTTGTATCAGCTTTAAATGCCAGCCACGCAGGGTCGGTTTTTCCTCCAGCTGATCCACCATCCGGCGGATGCCGCTTTCCACGGCAGCGACCGATGTATCAAACTGCTCGCTCACCGCCTGCAAGATCTCCTTGCGGATCGCCAGCTTCTGGCTGGTGCTGCATGCGATGCCGACCGCGCAGGATAGATATCCGGCGTTGACATCCCCCTGCGGGATGCCCCACGCTGCATACAATTGACTGCACCGCTGCTCCAGCTGCCGGTTCTGCCGCCCGGGCATCCGGTAAAAGCTGCCACAGCAGCCTTTTTCAGCTCGGTGCCCTCTACGCAGTAGCACCCCTCGCGGAGCTTTTGCAACGCCCGTGCCGCTGCTGCGGCCATGGCTCTGTACGAGCAGCGTCGGCCGCTCCTTCAACTGGTACAACTGCCGGACAAATTGCTCTGCAGACAAGTCCATCAGCTCGCTGCAAAAGCACCACGGCATCGTAACGGACACCCTGCCGCAGCTGTGCCAGCAGCTTTTCGCCGCTGCAAAAGCAGGTGCATACGATGGCGGTTCCCTGCTCCTGCAAATAACGCTTCTGGACACGCAGTCCCTTTCAGGTCATAGCTTGCAAGGGCGACTTGCAGTTGGGCTGTTCGCTCACTGTTCACGCCATGCGCCGCCTTTTCGCCTACCAGCCCGGCAGCTGTCAGGTCTGTGACCGCATCCCGCCAGAGCTCCGGCTGAACTCCATTTTCACACAAGTAGCGCAGGAGCCGGTAACAGAACTCCGGCGCTGCCGCAACATGCTGACTGACGATCTGCTGTCGATCTGATCATCAACGGCATCTCCACCAAAAAATATACCGACCGCGACTGGGACTCTTACCGCAACCACACCATTGGCTTTGTGTTCCAGAGCTATAACCTCATCCCACACCAGACAGTGCTTCCAATGTGGAGCTGGCGCTGACCATCTCCGGCATTTCCGGTGCCGAGCGCCGCCGCCGCCGGGCCACCAAGGCGCTGGAGCAGGTGGGTCTGGGCGACCAGCTCCACAAGCGCCCCACCGAGATGTCCGGCGGCCAGATGCAGCGTGTGGCCATTGCCCGCGCACTGGTGAACAACCCCGACATCCTGCTGGCCGACGAGCCGACCGGCGCACTGGACAGTGAGACCAGCATTCAGGTCATGGAGCTGCTGAAGGACGTTGCCAAAGACCGTCTCGTGGTCATGGTCACCCATAACCCGGAGCTGGCCGAGCGGTATGCTACCCGCATCGTCCGCCTGCGGGACGGCGTGATCCAATCGGACACCACACCGTTTGCGCCGGATGATTCCGCTGCAGGTGCCGCCGGTGCACAAAAATCTGGGCCGTTCTTCCATGTCGCCGCTCACCGCTCTCGCGCTGAGCTTCAACAACCTGCTCACCAAAAGACCCGCACCCTGCTCACCGCATTTGCCGGGTTCCATCGGCATCATCGGCATTGCGCTCATCCTTTCGCTCTCGGCCGGTGTGAGCAATTATATCCAGGAGATGGAACGCTCCACCCTTTCGGAATATCCGCTGCAGATCTCGACCACCGGCGTAGACCTTGCCGCCCTGCTGGACCCGGGACAGCTACACCAGCGCCGTTGCCAACCACCGGCGTGGGCGCCACCAGCCCTTCCGCCCCGGAGGGCATGGTCACGGTGCGGGAGCTGCTGAGCCAGCTGACCGAGGATAATTCCTCCGTCAATGACCTTGCCTCCTGAAAATATCTGGACAGCGACGCCTGCACCATCTCGGAGGACGCTGCTTCCATCGAGTACACCTACGGCTCCTACCCGCTCATCTACCGCCAGAATAAGGACGGCACCGTGCGTCAGGTGTATCCGGACAGCACCTCTCTCCGATATTGAGCAACACCGCCTCTGCCGCCGGCATCGTCTCCTCCATGACCAACCCCGTGTGTTACCGAAATGGCCGAAGAGCCCCCGCCCTGTACGAAGATCAGTACGACGTCAAAGGCAGGCCGCTGGCCGGAAAAGCTACAACGAGCTGGTTCTGGTGCTGAACGCGGACGGCAGCGTTTCGCGACTATGCGCTTTACGCCATGGGCATTGAGGATCAGGCCGAGCGTGATGATGCGTTTTCTGCAGCAGTATTCCGCAAGAACCAGAAGATCGAGGCTGCCCACCGGACTACGGCACCTATCCCTACGACGATTTTGTGGGCCTGACCTTCAAGATTGACCCAGCCGACCTTTATGCCTATGACGAAGAACGCCAGATCTGGCGCAACCAGTCCGAACGATGAAGCCTATCATGGAGCAGCTGGTGGCCGACAGCCCGGATCTGACCATCGTGGGCGTCGTGCAGCCCCGCGCAGATGCCAGCTCCACCATCCTGCCCAGGCGGCGTTGACTACCTGCACGATCTGACCTATCACGCCATCGACCATGCCGCCAACAGCGAGATCGTGCGCCAGCAGCTTGCCGACCCGGAAGTGAACGTGCTGACCGGCGAGCGCTTTGATGCCGACCAGCGGACAAACCGATGCTTGACATTTCCTCCCTGTTCTCGGTGGACACCGGATGCCCTGAAGGATGCCTTCCAGTTCGACGCCACCAAGCTGCAGTTTGACCTGAGCGGTGCCTTTGACCTGACAGATGGCTCCTTTGACCTTGCCGTCCATCATCGATCCGTCCTCCTTCCAGCTGGATATGAACGATCTGGACCTGAGCGACATCGACATGAGCGATGTGGAGCTTCCGGACATGGACGCGCTGGATTTGAGCCAGTTGTTTGCCGATATGGACCTGTCCGTCTCGGAGGATGCGCTGCAGAGCCTGATGAAGAAAGATCATGAATGGCTATAAGCGCTATATCATCAGCAACGGCATCTTGAATCTGGATAAGATTGGTTTCTCTTCCTATATGGAGAGCGACCAATTCAAACAGCTTCTGTCCGAATCCATGGGCGACCTGCTGGACACCACCGGCCTGCAGGAGCAGTTCACCGCTTCGCTGCAGCAGAACCTGCAGGGCATCATGACGAGCTATCTGCAAAGCTACTCCCGGAACAGCTGAGCCAGAAGCTGGGCGAAGCTCTGCAGACAAACTCACCGCTGCCATTCAGGCCAGATCGGCACCGTGATGCAGCAGCTGATGCCCAGCTGACTGCGCAGTTCAGCCAGCAGATGCAGTCCGCCATCCAGAACAACATCGCTCAGCTCAGCAGTCAGGTGGAAGACGCCCTGAAGATCGACCCTGCGGTGTTCCAGAATGCCGTGCAGACTGAACATGAGCACCGACGACCTTGTGGATCTGGTCAAGATGAACCTGCAGTCCAGCACCACCTCCTACAGCAGTGTTCTTGGGCTCACTGGGCTATTCTGGATTATGCAAAGCCCGGCAGCATCTGGATCTACCCCAAGAGCTTTGAGGCCAAGAACCGCATCGTGGAAAGCCTGAACGCCTACAACGCCGCCATGCGGCAGCAGGGCGAAGAGGACAAGGTGATCGTTTTCTCCGACACGGTCGGCACCCTGATGAGCGCCGTGACCAAGATCGTGGGCATGGTCAGCAACGTGCTGGTGGCCTTTGTGGCCATCTCGCTGGTGGTGTCCTCCATCATGATCGGCGTCATCACCTATATCAGCGTGCTGGAACGCCGCAAGGAGATCGGCATTCTGCGTGCCATCGGTGCTTCCAAGCACAACGTCTCGCAGGTGTTCAATGCCGAAACCTTCATTATCGGAATGTGCTCCGGCGTGATC
>VOFG01000434.1_pt1 | contig 54000 bp, 65 predicted proteins | sample 5384171 | NCBI WGS metagenome assembly VOFG01 (sample SAMN12384726, study PRJNA508395) | human gut metagenome | isolation source: healthy gut F | host: Homo sapiens
CTTGCTCAGCCGCATGGCACAGAAGTTGGGGGCCGCACATCGTGCAATATTCACCGTCCGTCACGGCACTGTCCTTGTAATATTGAAAAGGCGCGTTCCGGATCGAAAGACAGATTGAACTGGTCTTTCCAGCGGAATTCGAAGCGGGCTTTGCTCAGAGCATTGTCACGGACTTGTGCTCCGGGATGTCCCTTTGCCAGGTCGGCGGCGTGGGCGGCGATCTTATAGGTGACGACACCCGTGCGGACATCTTCCTTATCCGGTAAACCGAGATGTTCTTTCGGAGTGACGTAACAGATCATTGCTGTGCCGTGCCAGGCAATCTGGGCGGCTCCGATAGCCGATGTGATATGGTCGTAACCTGGGGCGATATCTGTTGTCAGCGGGCCTAACGTGTAGAACGGGGCATTATGGCAAGCATATTGCTGCTCTTTCATGTTCTCTTGGACCTTATTCATCGGGACATGGCCCGGACCTTCGATGATGACCTGTACAAACTGGTCCCAGGCAACCTGGGTTAACTCCCCCATCGTATGTAGTTCGGCAAATTGGGCGGCATCGTTCGCATCGTAGATGGAGCCCAGGGCGAAGCCCGTCGCCGATCGAAACGGCGATATCGTACATTTTCAATATCTCGCATATTTCGGCGAAATGTGTATACAAGAAACTCTCTTCATTATGGATTTGCATCCACTTAGCCATGATTGAGCCTCCGCGTGAGACGATACCTGTCAAGCGCGTTTGTGTCAGTTCGATATGCTTTTTAAGCAAACCGGCATGGATGGTGAAATAGTCGACTCCCTGTTCAGCCTGTTCGATCAGTGTGTCGCGATAGATTTTCCAACTCAAGTCTTCTATCTTTCCGTTTACCTTTTCCAAAGCCTGGTAGATAGGGACTGTTCCCATCGGAACCGGACAGTTACGAATGATCCATTCGCGGGTTTCATGGATATTGTCTCCTGTCGAAAGATCCATCAAGGTGTCGCCTCCCCATTTGCAGCTCCATACAGCCTTTTCGATCTCTTCGTCTATACCGGACGAAAGGGCGGAGTTGCCGATATTGGTGTTGATCTTCACTAAGAATTTCCGGCCGATAATCATCGGTTCTGCTTCGGGGTGGTTGATGTTTGCTGGGATGATGGCACGCCCGGCGGCAATTTCTTTGCGGACAAATTCGGGAGTGATATATGATTTCAATCCTAACGCCTCGATCTGCTGGTTTTCGCGGATGGCGACATATTCCATTTCCGGAGTGATGATGCGCCGTTTCGCATAATACAGTTGGGTGATGTTTTTCCCCGCTTTGGCACGATAGGGTAGATGATGTTTTGGGAAACGGATGTGATCCAGTGAGGAATCGGCGAGGCGCTGCCGGCCATAATCGGAAGTCAGCTCTTCCAGGCGGATCAAGTCTTTGCGTCCTGCATACCAGGATTCGCGGATACGGGGAATGCCGTTTTGCGTATTGACCGGGATTTTCGGGTCCGAATAAGGTCCACTGGTATCATACACGATGACGGGATTGTTTTTTTTGTGGACCAACTCTCCGTTCTCATCGCGTGTGACGGTATCCAGTATTTTGATCTTTCGCATACCCACATTTATCTTATGTATCTTGCCGGGTATGTAGATCTTTTTCCGATGAAGGATACGTGATGCGTATTCTGTTTTTATTTGCCATAGCTGTATTATTTTATTCTTTTTATATTTCAGAATCGTCCCTGCAAGGGTCCGGTTTATGTTTGTTGATCTCCCGGATGAAACGGCGTGTCTCTTCGACCGGATCTTCAGCATTGATGATCGCTCCGGAAACGGCGATGCCTTCTATTCCTGTTTCCATCAATGGTGCAATATCTTCAAACTCGATCCCTCCGATGGCAAAGATAGGAATTTCAAGGCCAGCTTCTCTGCATTGTTCCATGATTTTTCGATACCCTTCCAATCCCAACACCGGACTCAGGTTCTTTTTGGTCTCGGTGTAGCGGTAGGGGCCCAAGCCTATGTAAGAAGCTCCTTCCCGATCTGCTTTCAGGATATCTTCGAACGTGTTGGCTGTTGCCCCCACCAGAAAGAAAAGATCCTCTTTCCCTTTTTCGATGATACGGTGCCAGGCTTCGGAGACCGGTATGTCGTTTTTACCTAAATGGACACAGTGAATACCGGCTTTGAAAGCCATTTCCAGATCGTCGTCCAGACAGCAGGCGCAATCCGTATCGCAGTCAAACAGGGTAAAATGGGCGATTGCTTTGGCAACTTCCAGGTTCAAATTCTCTTTCATGCGGAGCTGTACCCAAGTACAACCGCCTTTGGTCACCATCTTGACCTCATCCAGTTCTGTGTATTTATTCGTACGGTGTGTGATGAACATCAACCGATTAGTACCGGTAAAACAGGCATACCTTCCTCTACCTGCACTTGTATATAAAAAATCGTCTAATTCCATGCTTGTAGCTTTTTATATTGTGTGATAATAGAATCCTCTTTATCTGCCGAAGGGAGTTTCCCCAAACTGCTCCCAACACGGCAGCTCCCCCGAAGCGGAAAGGGCGTAGAAGGGGAAGGGTCGTCAGGTCTATGCCTCCTAAGGCTATGACTTTATCATTGATGATCCCGGCATTGGAAGCCTGTCTGAGTGTTTCCGGCTTGAAACCGTTCCCATAACCTTCTTTGGATATGCTTTGAAAAATCGGGCTAAGAAACAGATAGTCGAGTTTCCCGAACTGTTCGAGTTCCTCGATCGAATGGCATGAACAGCTGATTGTGCCTGTAAAACCGTCTGGCGACTGGTTGTTGCGTCTGTTCAGGTGTATGCCGCCTAGGCCATATTCTACTGCCAGGTTGAAACAGTCATGAAGCACGACTTTCGGATAGTAGATATCCGGAATCCGATCCAGCAACTTGCGCAATTCATTTGCTTCGCTATCCGGTTTACGCAGGTGAAGATGTTGCATCCCTTCATCAAACAGATGTGAAAGGATGCAATCCTCTCCCTTGAAAAAATAGGGCGAAGTAATAACGATCAGCTTTTTCATACTTCTATTTTTATGAGGGGAACCGGATCGAAAAATGATTGAGAGGTCCGTGTCCATGTCCAGTCTCAACATTGGCCCCGGCATGAAGGGCTGCCGTTATGTAATCTTTTGCCGCACGTACAGCATCTGGCAGTTCTTTTTCCTAAAGCCATATAGGCGGCGATGGCGGACGAGAGTGTGCAACCTGTACCGTGTGTATTTTGAGTCTGAATGGTCGGCACAGCCAGTCGGAGCGGAGCTTCATCGTGTGTAAACAAAATATCGGCCATTTCTTTACCTTCCAAGTGGCCGCCTTTCATCAATACGGCACGGCATCCCAAGACCAACAGCTTTTTGTGCGGCTATTTCCATTTCTTCCTCGTTGCGTATCTGCATACCGGAGAGAAAGGCTGCTTCGTCAATATTTGGGGTGATCAGTGTGACGCGGTGGAAAAGTTCTTTCACGATGACTTCGATGGTTTCATCTTCTATCAGCTTGCTGCCGCTTGTCGAAATCATAACTGGGTCGAGAATGATTTTCGACGGGCAGAAATGATCGATTGAGCAGGCAACGATCCGGGCTGCTTCCCAGTTATGCAACATCCCGATCTTAACGGCATCGACGGTTAAGTCTTCGAATACGGCATGAATTTGCCCTTCGACGATTTCTGGAGAAACTGCGTGTATGCCTCTTACTCCCTGTGTGTTTTGGGCTGTGATCGATGTGATGGCATAGGTTCCGAAGACTCCTAAAGCCGAAAATGTTTTCAGATCCGCTTGTATTCCGGCACCACCACTACTGTCTGAACCGGCAATAGTAAGTGCCACCGGATAGCGAAACGTCGTGTTTATTTTCATTTCTATATACAAAAGGAGGGAAAAAGCCTAATCTGTTCTTTTCCTACGGCGGCATTACCCGCATCAGGTTCATGAGGGTATAATCTCAGCCCGTTAACAGTATGGCACCCTTTCGGGAGACAAAGGTAGGAAGATTTTTTGTAATTGGAATATAATGTGCGTGTTTTTGGAACACTCTGTAAAAAGAATCTGTTATACTTTTGCAGCGGTTTATTTAGAAACTGTTTTGATTTTTTACCAACAGCTTATTTTGCTGTTGGTTTTGTCTATGCTTTGAGTATCTTTTGGTCATATCCGTCCTGCTCCTTCGCTAGATAGCCCGCTATCTTTCTCATTAGGGTGACGAATATGTTCCAAAAAGCTATCTCGAATCATGAGGTAAAAAATAAAAACAGTTTCTTGGGAATAAAGTAAAAATAAAAGGATAAAAAATCGTGATGGGGAAGAAGATTGTTTTTTTGCTGGCATCCTTGTTTACGGTATGGATAGCAAACGGACAGAATACTATTATAAAGGGAGTTGTAACCGATTCAATTACAGGAGAAAAGATTACCTTATGTTTCTCTTATATTTAAAGGAACGACAATTGGAACAGCAACTGACGGGGATGGCAACTTTTCATTCTCCGCTTTGACCGATGTCAAGAATTTGGAGGTATCTTATTTAGGGTATGACACGAAAGAAGTGAAGGTCATTCCGGGTAAAACGAATAATCTGAAAATAAAATTGGCTCCGAACGGGATCACGTTGAATGAGGTCGTCGTAAAGCCCAAGAAGGAGAAATACAGCAAGAAAGAGAATCCAGCCGTTAAGTTTGTAAAGCAAGTGATTGCTTCACGGGAAAGCAATGATCCGCGTAACCACGATTATTTCCAATACGATCAATATGAGAAGATGGTCTTTGCGATGAATGACTATCATCCCAAACCCAAAAAGAACGGAAAACCGGGCAAATTCGATTTTCTGATCGATTTTGTCGATACGCTTGATGTCGGTACGACTATTCTTCCGGTGTCGGAAAAGGAAAAGGTGGAATCTGTCTATTACCGTAAAGAGCCGAAGTCGGAAAAGCGTATTGTGAAAGGAAACAAGTCATCAGGTGTGGATGAGATATTCTCGCGTGATGGTATCTAGCAGTTTTTGAATGAGGTTTTCCGGGAAGTCGATATTTTCAAGAATGATATTCCTCTGTTTTTACAGAGATTTGTCAGTCCGCTGTCTACTATCGGACCGAATTATTACAAATATTATCTGCTCGATACGTTAAATGTGAACGGACAGAAATGTGTGGATTTGGGGTTTGTTCCTTTCAACTCGGAAACATTTGGTTTCACCGGCCATCTGTTTGTTACACTTGATTCTACGTTCTTTGTACAGAAGGCAATTTTGAATGTCCCCAAAGACATCAACCTGAACTTCGTTTCCGGAATGACGATCGAACAGACATTCGAACGCACGCCCGACAGTACCCGGATCATTACGAAGGACGACATCAACGTCAACTTCAAATTGAGCGAGAAATCGAAAGGTATGTATGCGCGGCGATTGAATATCTACAGCAACCATTCTTTTGATGAACCCGATGCCGAACGAGCGCTTGTGTTTAAGGAGAGTGCACCCGTCATTACGCTAAAAGACGCTTATCAGCAATCGGAGGATTTTTTGGACAAGTAACCGTCCGGAGGAGGCAATAAAGAAGAATCCGAACTCGGTCGAAAAGCTGATGGCTAAATTCCGTTCTGTTCCGATCTTTTATATAACGGAGAAAGTAGTTTCAGTCCTCGTGTCCGGCTATATCCCGACGAATAAGGACCCGCTGAAAAGTAAATTTGAGTTCGGGCCCATGAACACGGCAATCAGTGGCAATGCAATCGAAGGAGCCCGTTTCCGTGTGGGAGGAACAACGACGACGGCATTTAGCAGGAACCTGTTTTTTGACGGATATATGGCGTATGGGACAAAAGATGAAAAGCTGAAATATGATGCTCTTGTCGAGTATTCGTTAAATGATCGTAAAGAATACAGTAAGGAATTTCCGCTGAACTCGATCCGCCTGGAATATATGTACGATATCAACCAGTTGGGACAGCAATACATGTATGCCAGCAAGGATAATATGTTCTTGGCCTGGAAACGCCAGAAAGATACACGGGCCACTTATCTGCGGCAAGCTGAACTGACCTACTACCACGAACATTATAATGGTCTGGCTTATGGGGCTGTCATCCGGAACCGTCGCGAATATGCAACCGAATATGCGGTGTTTGACCGGATCGGACCGGATGGAGCCATTAGCCCGGTCAAGAGCTATGATATGACGGAACTGGAGTTGAAATTCCGTTATGCCAAGGATGAAAAGTTCTACCAGACACGTAACCTTCGCTATCCGATTACTTTCGATGCGCTGATCTTTCAATTTCAGCCATGTAATGGCAAAAGAAAGATTTGCTGGGTTCGTCGTATGATTATCACCGTACGGATATCGGTATTCAGAAGCGTTTCTGGTTCTCGGCTTTCGGTTATGTCGATCTTATCACGAAAGCGGGAAAAGTATGGAACAAGGTTCCATATCCTTTGTTGATTTTGCCGAATGCCAATCTGACTTATACGATTCAGCCGGAAGCTTATACGAACATGAATGCCATAGAGTTCATCAGCGACGAATATGCCTCCTGGGATTTGACATATTACATGAACGGAAACTTGTTGAACCGCCTGCCGCTTGTCAAGAAGTTGAAATGGAGAGAAGTATTCTGTTTCCGCGGCCTATGGGGACATCTGACCGACAAGAACAATCCGATGAATGGTGGAGAGGGGCTGTATTTTTCCCTAACGGTTCGTACACCTTGGGCAAAGCTCCTTACATGGAAGCCAGTGTCGGTATCGAAAACATTTTCAAGTTCATGCGCCTTGATTATGTATGGCGTTTGAACTATCGCGACCATCCGGGTATCCAGACGAAAGGGGTTCGGTTCATGATGCGAATGTCATTCTGATATTATGTTTTTTCAGGCATGGATTTCACGGACAACTGTTTTCTTTTCGTGGTGGTTTCCGTGAAATCCATGCCTAAATTATAGAAAGTTGGATTTATTTCTCTTCTTAGAAAGCCTCTGTCATATTCATATAGACCTGCATGCCCGGCTGCCCGGGTTCTTTCCCTACGTCCAGTCTGAAGTTTTTTCCGGTTGCATCTGAAAGCGGAGGCCAGCTCCGAAATTTAGTTTCCATTTATTCCAGTCAAAAGGAGTTTCCCCGATCGTTCCGGTTCCGACCCATGCCACAAAACCGCATTTTGCCCAAAAATTCCCGCTTTTGTATTTGGCCGGAGAGCCGAACATATGACGGTATTCAACGATTCCGTAAGCCATCGACTTGTCCCGGTACTTGCCCATATAGTAACCACGAAGGTCGAAAGGAGAACCGAAAGTCGGGAGTTCCGTAAAAGGAATGTCCCCTAAGCCGATCTGGCTTTTGGCAATCCAGGCAAGCGTACTGCGTGGACGAAATACGTTTTTAAACTGTCGGTATTCAAGCTCGATGATCTCGTAGTTATAAGCGCCTCCCAATATTTACCGAACAATTTGAAATTAGCTCCTAACAACATACCGCGCGTAGGTGTCGCCACATCATCACGAGTGTCATATTGGATAAGTCCGCCGATACCGACGTTGAAGTATTTCCTTTTGAACTGTTGGAAATAGGGATCTTCCTCCATCACCGGATTAACATCCGAAACCTTTGTGTAGTTCAAGTCAAACAAGCCGCCTAAATAGAAATGTGGGCGGACTTCCCATACGAATCGGGGGTACAATTGAAAATAGCTTCGATGAAACCGAGTAGTGGAATCACCCCTTTCGAGATTCTCCGCCTTTTCAAATCCTTTCCCGTAATAGTGTGAAGGCTCGTTCCGATAACCATAATTCATATAGATACGGAAACGGTTTTCATTGAAGAAAAACGTTCCAGCGCCAGCTACAACAATGGTCCCATTTATAGACAGGTTCAAACCGGCAGGCAGGAAAGAACGTTGGGAAATAGTGTCTTGTTTATTCATTCGGAAGCTGGCAAGGACGGCACCACCCACACCGAACGAAGCTTCCGGTGTATATGAAGGACCGCCCAGTACAGACCACCATATGTTTTTGTGGGCCCGGATGGAATCTTTACGCAATTGACGATAGTAACGTTTCAACTGCTTTTCGTTCAATTCCACTCCGTCTACGATGACAGTCTTCTTTCGAGGCACGGTATCTGAAGGAGTCATTATTTCTTCAGAGGAGAGCGCAACGATATCGCGTTGTTCCTGAGCCTTTGCTGGCAAAGAAATCGCAAGTAAAGAGGCTCCCGCAAATACAACAATATATTTAAGCATTGACTAATCCTATTAATGAGGGCAAATGTAGAAAAAAAATCGGATTTATTTCAGAGGGGCAAACGGAACCAAAAGGTCAGCCTTTCATCTTGCTGTAGATCTACATCTATTATTCCCCGAATTTGTCGGTAATCATGGCAATATAGCATGGGCTGTACAAAAAACGATTGTTTGTGTAAACAAACCATGTGTATTAATTGTTATTAATTTAGAGACATTGTTTAATAACAGAACCTGGCAACCTTAAGAAGTCCTGACTGGCAGGCACACGAAGATGAAAATTCAGTTTGAAATTAAGGAAAAATTGCCTGAGATTATTGCAGAAATAATGCATTCAGACAAGTGGCAAACGAAAATTCTTGAAAAAATGCATGGACTGGAGCGGATAACGATCAAGGATCCGAACTATAAGTCAGAAGCTTGTATCGAAATCTGGCAACATGAAATCCATATCCGGACAGCATGGTCCAATTATACTTATCGTATTTTTACGCGTGGAAATGCCGTCTGGTGTGAATACATCGGAGCCTATCGCGGTTTACTCGAACAGAAGCTCTTGCCGTCTCTTACCCCCAAAATGAATATTTTGGATTCGGAAGTAGTGGAAAGTTCATTAACTGGGAATAAGAGGCAGACCTTGCGTACTTATAGTTCGGAGAACTTGAAATTGAAGAACTTCCGTCGCGATAATTTCAAAGAAGAATATAATGTCACATCTCCGCAGGATCATCCGACTGTTGTATATGACGAATATATAAAGGAAGGGATGCCAATGCCTTCTCCCTATGGGGACAGTCAGCAAAGTAAATAACTACAAAAAGAAAGCACTTGGCTTCAGAACCAAATGCTTTCTTTTTGTAGTTATTTGTCACTTTCGACAATATCTGTGTCGGTCGGTATCTAAAGTTCCAGCGATGAAATTGTCCCATTGCCATAAGTTCTGGTTTATCGACAGACAGGTATATGTGAAATAAGATTAATGATATGTTGCAAAACATATCATTTTTTGATCTGTTTATGCGATAAAACATATAAAAAACCTTGCTTTTCGGCTGAAAAGTGTTATATCATTTGGCTAAATAGGGCTTTTGCCTGTATATTTGCAGCCGTTAAAAATAAGAAAGCGATCCTTTAGCGAAGGTGAAGCCCTTGTTTATTTCCTGAAAATCAGGAGTCGGAGAAAAAGGCAATTAAAGGATGCTCCGATTAAGTTTAACATAAAAATGATGATATGAAAGTAAGAGCTTATGTTCTCTTTGTTGCGGTTGCATTGCTTGCTGTGTCTGCCGGAACTAAAAACGCAAAGCCGACAGTCGGCATTAACCCTGGCGACTTTGCTCCGAGAATAGAGTCTTTAGGAACCGAGAGCAATTTCAGTTTTCAAAATCATTCAGGACGTTACACATTGCTGAATTTCTGGGCAACTTACGATGCTGAATCGCGGGCTCGTAACGTTCAATTATGGAATGAAGTCAACAAGTTGAGTTCAGACAAGATTGCAATGTATTCGATCTCTTTAGACGAGAAAGAATCCATTTTACTGAAACGGTAAAAAGCCGACAAATTGGAAGGTACAAAGCAATTTCATGAAGAACTTGGCAGAAAGTCAGAATTGTTTGGGAAGTATAACCTGCAAAAGGGATTCTGTAACTTCCTGATTGACGACAAGGGGGTTATTATTGCTGCCAATGTAGCCCCGGAAGATCTGACGAAGGTATTGAAGAAGGGTTAATCAGCAGATTATTAGCAAAAAAGAGTTGTCCTTATCAAAAGGGGCAGCTCTTTTTTTATTATATTAGTCTATTTTGTTGATTCTTCTTAGTAAGTAGTGCGGTGCGTATGCACTGTTTAATGGTGCCTTTGTCATCATATCCTCGGCAACTGTTCATCACTGAGCATATCGACGATCCTGTAATTGCCATACAACGTTTTCATTTTAACCAGTGCATAGCCTTTTTTCCTGAATACAGCCGATAACAGCTGCGTTCTTTCCTTCCGGATAATTCTGCATGACGGCAAGAGCCTGCTCCGTCTTTTCATCCGGTAAGATCACCAGCACCAGTCCTTCGTTGGCGATATAAAGCGGATCAAGTCCTAAAATCTCTGAAGCGCCGCGCACGGCATCGGGAATCGGGAGCAATGTGGACACCTTTGGGAACGACGCCGATTACGCATCCGCCATGATCTTGTTCCAACAAGGATTTGCGGAAAGCAGGATAGAAGATGCTGCTTATCAGTTGGTGCGTCATTCGTCCGCCGCCACCGTGTGCCAATAACACACAGTCGGAATCGGAGAAAGGAATGGGACAATTTGTCGTTATCATATTCTGTATCTATTTATATCTATAGTAAGCAGCACAAACCCCTTCCGAAGAAACCATCGGTGCACCGATCGGATGCTCGGGTGTGCAAATCGTTCCAAAGAAAGGGCAGTCTTTCGTTTGTTTTGTTCCTCGCATAATATCACCAGCGATGCACTGTCTCTTTTCCACGCTCGACGCAAGATCGTCAAAGCACTTTTTATACGCCTCCGTGTCTGCCGAGAGAAGAAGGTATGAGGCATCCTTGTGAAAGGGATTACATTTGTCAAAACATAAATGAAGAAGATGAAAGAGGAGGAAGTTGTCATATCAGTCCTGACCATTCAAGGTTTGGTACAAAGTGTCGGTTTCCGTCCGTTTATCTATCGGATCGCCAGTGAAATGAATATCTGTGGAGAAGTGGACAACCGGAATAATGGGGTCTGTATCCGTACGGCCCTTACTCCCGTGCAACGGGAACTCTTCATCGAACGCATACGTCGCGAACATCCGAAGGTGGCTTCCATACATAGGATAACCGTTTCGGAAAGGATAGAAGTTAGGAATCCATATATGGGTTTTCGTATTACTCCCAGTCGGTCGGAATCGGACGAGGTGATGCAGGTTGCTCCCGATATTGCCGTCTGTCCCGAATGCTTACGTGACCGGAAGACACAAGCGCAGCGCTTGCAATACCCTTTTGTCAACTGTGCGCATTGCGGACCTCGTTTTTCCATCATCCGTGATCTGCCTTATGATAGGAGCCGAACAACCATATCAGCTTTCTCGATGTGTCCGTCCTGCCGAAAAGAATATATAACGGTCAGCGACCGGCGTTTTCATGCTGAGCCTGTTGCCTGTAACCATTGCGGTCCGTCTTATTACGCCTTATATAATAAGGTAAAGGTAACAGCTATTCGGAACTGCTCAACCTTTCATCCCGTTTGCTTCGTGAGGGTGAAGTGATTGCCGCGGAAGGGATAGGAGGCTATCACCTGATTTGTGATGCGAGGAGTGAAAAGGCAGTTTCCCGGCTACGGGATATCAAGCAGCGGGATGGCATGCCTTTTGCCGTACTGTTTCGGGATATAGAGAATATCCGCCGATACGTTTTCTCGAATGGGGTGGAAGAAAAGGCTTTGCTTTCCTGGCGTCGCCCGATCGTTCTGTTGAAGCAACTCCGGCTGTTGGCTTCGTCCGTCAATCCGGGAATGGAGACATTAGGATGTATGCTTCCTTATAGCCGCTCCATTCCGATTGGTTTGAACGGTTGGATACACCCGCATTGGTGATGACGAGTGGCAATATCAGCGAATGTCCGATAACCATTACCCCCGAAGAGGCAGAAAAGCAATTGGCCGGTAAAATACCCCTCTTGCTCCACCATAACCGGGTGGATGACTCTGTGTTACAGGTCTGTGGCGGTCAGTCCTGCTTGATACGTCGTTCGCGAGGATATGTGCCGGAACCGTTCTTTGCTGACGTTCCGGTTGAAGGAATCTTGGCTTTCAGAGCCGAAAAGGTAAATACGTTTGCTTTAGGGGAGGGAGAAACGATTCTGCAAAGCCAGTATATCGGTGACCTAAAGAATTGGGAGACCTTTCGATTCTATAAGGAATCACTTGAACGTTTTCAACATCTTTTTCGTTTCCGGCCATCCCTTTTGGTCTGCGATCTGCATCCTGACTATCTTTCCAGTGCGGGCCGGTTATTCGATGCCGTTTCATCTTTACTGGGCGTCTGCGATGTCTCCACGCATCAGGCGGAAGCACCTGTTAAGCTGGAACAACTGGCTTCCGATGAATATCAAAGTCGTTATTCTGTTTTAATAGAAAAGGAGTCTATCTCCATGCGTCCCGTATTGGAAGGAATATTGGAAGATCTGGCAGCCGGAGTTCCGGTAACCTGGTTATCCGCCCGTTTTCATAATACGTTGGCATGGCTTTTGGTAGAGATGGCGAAACAGTACAGGATGCAGACCGGAACGGACAAAGTCGTGATCTCAGGTGGCTGTTTTCAGAATAAACGTCTGACGGAACAGTTGCAGCGCATGTTTGCCGAAGCTGGTATCCCGCTGTTCGTACCGGGACATATACCCTGTAATGACGGAGGTGTGGCGGTCGGGCAACTGGCAATAGCGGCTTCCCGGAAGAGGCAGTTATAGTATGAATGCAAAACATATATGTTTTGAAAACGAATCATATATGTTTTGATTGCAAAACACCTATGTTTTAAATGAAGTAGTTATATCGTTAAAGTTATGCATGAATTGTCGATCGCTCAAAGTATCGTTCAGCTATCCGAACAGCAGGCTCGCGAACATCATTCTTCGCAGATAGAAGAAGTGGAGCTTGAGATAAGGTGTCTTGCCGGAGTAGAGCTGCAAACATTGGAGTTTGCGATGGAAAGTGCGGTTAAAGGCACTTTGCTCGAAAAAGCGAAGATAATCCGCCGCTATGTAGACGGAGAAGGGCAGTGCTGCGATTGCGAAACGGTCTTTTCTGTCGGGAATTTGTTTTCTCCCTGTCCTAATTGTGGTTCTTATTTGATAAATATAACAAAAGGGCGGGAACTTCGGATTAAATCAATTGTTATAAAATAAAAAAGACAAACGCTTATGTGTGGAACTTGCGGATGCGGAGAGCATCATCATCACGATCACCTTCATGACCATGAATACTGGCACGGACATGAACATCACTACCGTCATCACGGTGAAGGGAAAGTAATAACGCTGGAACAGGATATTCTCCAGCGCAATAATCTGTTGGCTGAACGTAACAGAGGCTATTTTGAGGCGAAATATATTTTTTGTCTGAATCTGATGAGTTCTCCAGGTTCCGGCAAAACGACATTATTGGAAGAAACGATACGCCAGTTGAATTCTGATGCCACTCTCGTTTGTCCTGTCATGTTCGATTTGGGAGAAGCGAAGAAAGTCGTTATCGTCAGTACCACCGAAGGGGATGACAAGCCGTTGAAATATCCTCATATCTTCTTGGAGGCAGATATCTGTGTGATCAACAAAATCGATTTGGCGCCTTATCTGGATACGGATGTGGAGACGTTGCGGAATAATGCCTTGAAAGTAAACCACCACTTGCAACTATTCGAAGTGTCTGCGACAAAAGGCACAGGAATGGATGCCTGGTGTGATTGGTTGGTGAAAGAGTGTGCAAAATGTAAATAATTTACCCCCAGATTTGATGGATAAACGGAGAAATAGACTATATTTGTTCCCGTTCATTGAATCAATTTAATCAAAATGTCATGATTAACCGAGAATTAATTAATCCTCAGAGCATCGTAGTGGTGGGAGGATCCAATAATGTACATAAACCGGGTGGCCGTTTGGTCCGCAATCTACTAGACGGGAAGTATAAAGGCGAACTATATGTCGTAAATGCTAAAGAAGACGATGTGCAGGGCCTGAAATCCTATCATTCAGTGCATGATATCCCAGAGACGGAACTGGCAATCATTTCTATTCCCGGTCCGGCCTGTCCGGAAGCTGTGGATGTGCTTGCCAAACAGAAAAACGTAAAGGCGTTCATTGTCATTTCGGCTGGTTTCGGAGAGGAAACGCATGAAGGGGCGATTCTGGAGGAACAGATGCTGAAAAGTATTAACGAAGCCGGTGCTTCATTGATCGGTCCGAATTGCATCGGTCTGATGAATATGCATTATCATGGTGTTTTTACTCAGCCGATTCCCGAATTTCATGCAGACGGGGTCGATTTTATTTCCAGTTCTGGCGGTACGGCACTTTTCATTATTGAATCGGCTCTGACAAAAGGACTCCGTTTTTCTTCGGTTTGGTCTGTCGGTAACTCCAAGCAGATCGGAGTGGAAGAAGTGATCGAATATATGGATCGCAACTTTGACCCGGTCCTTGACTCCAAAATAAAGATGCTCTATATCGAGCAGATCAAAAATCCGGATAAGCTCTTGTATCATGCTTCTTCCCTGATTCGCAAGGGTTGTCATATCGCAGCTATAAAAGCGGGTAGTACGGATGTCGGTAAGCGTGCCGCATCTTCCCACACAGGAGCGATTGCCAACTCGGACTCGGCGGTGGAAGCCCTGTTTCGCAAAGCGGGTATTGTGCGTTGTTTCAGCCGTGAAGAATTGACAACCGTTGCCAGTATCTTTACCTTGAAAGAAGTGAAGGGTAAAAACTGTGCGATTATCACGCATGCCGGAGGTCCGGCAGTAATGTTGGCGGATGCACTGGAAAAGGGACGGCTGAACGTTCCTAAGCTGGACGGTCCGCTTGCCGCAGAATTGAAATCCAAACTATATCCGGGAGCTGCTGTCGGCAATCCGATAGATATTATCGGTACAGGTACTCCCGAACATTTGGCCACCGCTATCGATTTCTGTGAGAACTGTTTCGAAGATATTGACCTGATGATGGTTATCTTTGGCAGTCCGGGTTTGGTAAAATTATACGATACTTATGAAGTGCTTCATAAGAAAATGGAGGAGTGCAAGAAGCCGATTTTTCCGGTATTGCCATCCATCGTAACGGCGGGTCCGGAAGTGAAAAGTTTCGTGAAGAAAGGTCATGTGAACTTTTCGGATGAAGTGACGTTAGGTACAGCCCTCTCGCGTGTGCTCAACACGCCGAAGCCCATGAGTACGGATATACAGTTGTATGGTGTTGACGTGCCCGAAGTTCGCCGTATTATCGACCGGTTGCCGGGCAGCGGTTATTTGAATCCTGAAGAAGTCCGTACTTTGCTGAAAGCGGCCCAGATACCGTTGGTAGAAGAGTTCACGTCGACTGACCGCGACGAACTGGTCGCTTTCGCCAAGAGAGTTAAGTTCCCGGTTGTAGCCAAGGTAGTCGGTCCTATACATAAGAGCGATATGGGGGCGTTGCCTTGAATATCCGAAGTGAGGAGCATCTGATATTCGAATATGAACGGATGATGCGTCTGCCTGATGTGACGGCCGTTATGGTACAACCGATGTTGAAAGGGCAGGAGTTGTTCTTAGGAGCTAAGTATGAAGACCGGTTTCGGTCATGTCGTGCTTTGCGGTCTGGGAGGCATTTTTGTCGAAGTGCTGAAAGACGTCTCTTATGGTCTGTCGCCTCTGTCGTATGACGAAACTTATTCCATGATCCGTTCCCTGCGCGGTTATCCTATTATAAAGGGAACACGCGGCCAGCGGGGAGTGGATGAACAGCAGTATGCGGATATCATAGTCCGCCTGTCCACATTGCTCCGTTTTGCATCCGAAATCAAGGAAATGGACATCAATCCTCTTGTTGCGACTGAGCGGGGGTTGTTTGCCGTAGATGCACGTATACGAATTGAGAAGTGATTGATCTTGGATAAATTTCTGATACTAAATGTCCTGTATTCCGAAAGTCTTATAAAAAACTTTTGGAATACAGGACATTTCTTTTTAGGCTTTAAAAATTCCCGCACGCAAATGTAGTTATTTACCGAATATGGATGGTAAAAAAATAGTTGTAAAACATCTAAAATTATTTAACCATACATGCGAATGCGATCTTTAAATAGCATATATTTGCAGCATTGCAATCTGGAGATAGCAAAACTAAAATCTAAAATTAAATACTGTCGAATATGGAAAGAAAAAGAGTTTACACATTCGGAAATGGAAAAGCCGAAGGTAAAGCGGATATGAGAAATCTGCTGGGTGGTAAAGGTGCTAACCTTGCCGAAATGAATCTGATTGGTGTTCCGGTTCCTCCGGGTTTTACTATTACCACAGAAGTATGTTCCGAATATTATGATTTAGGAAAAGACAAAGTGGTTGAATTGTTGAAATCAGACGTTGAAAAGGCAATCGCCAATATTGAGACGTTGATGAATTCAAAGTTTGGAGATGTTGCCAATCCGTTGTTGGTATCCGTTCGTTCCGGTGCACGTGCATCTATGCCGGGTATGATGGACACAATCCTGAATTTAGGTTTGAACGATGAAGTGGTGGAAGGACTAAGCCGTAAGACGAACAATCCTCGGTTTGCATGGGATTCATATCGCCGTTTCGTACAAATGTACGGAGACGTCGTGTTGGGTATGAAACCGACCAACAAGGAAGATATCGATCCATTTGAAGCAATTATCGAAGAAGTCAAAGGAAGCGAAAGGAGTGAAGCTTGACAATGAACTGGATGTGGAGGATCTGAAAGCACTGGTCGCTAAATTCAAAATGGCTGTCAAGGCTCAGACTGGTAAGGATTTCCCGACTTCCGCCTATGAACAACTTTGGGGCGCCATTTGTGCTGTGTTTGACAGCTGGATGAACGAACGCGCTATCCTCTATCGTAAGATGGAAGGATTCCTGCCGAATGGGGCACGGCTGTCAGCGTACAGGCTATGGTGTTCGGCAATATGGGCGATACTTCCGCTACCGGTGTATGTTTCTCTCGTGATGCCGGTAGCGGAGAAGACCTCTTCAATGGTGAATACTTGATCAACGCACAAGGCGAAGACGTGGTGGCTGGTATCCGTACACCGCAACAGATCACGAAGATTGGTTCGCAGCGTTGGGCGGAACGTGCTGGTATTTCAGAAGAAGACCGCGTCGCCAAATATCCTTCATTGGAAGAATCCATGCCGGAAATCTATAGGCAACTGAACGAACTGCAAACAAAGCTGGAAAACCATTATCATGATATGCAGGATATGGAATTCACCGTGCAGGAAGGAAAACTGTGGTTCCTGCAAACCCGTAACGGAAAACGTACCGGTGCTGCAATGGTTAAAATCGCAATCGACTTGTTGCATCAAGGTATGATTGACGAGAAGACAGCATTGAAACGTATCGAACCGAATAAACTGGATGAACTGCTTCACCCGGTATTCGACAAGGTGGCCGAGAAACAGGCGAAAGTTTGGGTGAAAGGCTTGCCGGCATCTCCGGGAGCGGCAACAGGGCAGATCGTGTTCTTCGCCGATGATGCGGCAAAATGGCATGCTGACGGAAAGAAGATCGTAATGGTCCGTATCGAAACATCCCCTGAGGACCTGGCTGGTATGGCTGTTGCTGAAGGTATTCTGACTGCTCGTGGTGGTATGACTTCGCATGCTGCCGTTGTTGCACGCGGTATGGGTAAATGCTGCGTATCCGGTGCCGGAGCTTTGGAAATCGATTATAAGAATAAGACCGTAGAAGTCGATGGTATTAAGCTGAAAGAAGGCGACTATATTTCTATAAACGGTACGACCGGTACGTTTTATGTCGGAAAGGTAGAGACGAAGGCTGCCGAACTGTCCGGTGATTTTGCCGAATTGATGACTTTGGCAGATAAATATACGAAGTTACAGGTTCGCACGAATGCCGATACTCCGCACGATGCTACGATCGCACGCAATTTCGGTGCTGTAGGTATTGGTTTGTGCCGCACGGAACATATGTTCTTCGAAGGTGAAAAAATCAAAGCCATGCGTGAAATGATCCGGGCGGAAGATGCGGAAGGGCGTAAGAATGCACTGGCAAAGATCCTGCCTTACCAGAAGGAGGACTTCAAAGGTATTTTCAAGGCAACGGCAGGTTGTCCGGTAACCGTGCGTCTGCTCGATCCTCCTTTGCATGAATTCGTTCCTCATGATCTGAAAGGTCAGGAAGAAATGGCTGAAGCAATGGGCGTATCGGTAAAAGAGATCCAGAAACGAGTTGAATCATTATGTGAACATAACCCGATGTTAGGACATCGGGGTTGCCGTTTGGGTAATACATATCCCGAAATCACAGAAATGCAGACACGTGCCATTTTGGGAGCCGCTCTTGAACTGAAGAAGGAAGGTATTGAAGCTAAACCTGAAATCATGGTTCCGCTGACGGGTATCTTATACGAATTCATGGAACAAGAAAAAGTGATCCGTAAAGCTGCCGCACAGTTGTTTGAAGAAATGGGAGACAGCATCGACTTCAAGGTCGGTACGATGATCGAAATTCCGCGTGCGGCATTGACTGCCGACCGTATTGCTTCTTCTGCCGAGTTCTTCTCGTTCGGTACAAACGACTTGACACAGATGACCTTCGGTTACTCTCGCGACGATATCGCTTCCTTCCTGCCTGTTTATTTGGAAAGAAGATTTCTGAAAGTCGATCCGTTCCAAGTTCTCGATCAGAATGGAGTGGGACAGTTGGTGCGTATGGCTACAGAAAAGGGACGTGCTATCCGCCCGGATCTGAAATGTGGTATCTGTGGCGAACATGGCGGTGAACCTTCTTCTGTGAAGTTCTGCCACAAAGTAGGACTGAACTATGTATCCTGTTCACCCTTCCGCGTTCCAATTGCACGTATCGCGGCGGCACAGGCTGCTATAGAAGACTGATATTTCTTTAGAAATACACTTTAATTATCAATAAGTTAGGCTGATAGATAGTTGTTGAGCTGTCTGTCAGCCTTTTATTATTTATTGCGTTATAAGCGTAAAATGAATAAAATGTAGGTAGATGTTTAGAAATAGTTTAGTATTTTTTGCAACATATGTTTAGAGTATGTTTAGAGTTCTAAATTGTTGATTTATGGCAACTTTCAAGACATGTGTGCAAAAACAGAGAAGTGACGGTTTTATCCCGTTTACATAAGGGTTACTCATAATCGAAAATCGTCTTACATAAAAAAAACGGATAAGATGGTGGATAAAAAAGGATTAACACGCACAGGCGAAGTGAAAGATCCTTTTGTGTTATCTTTTGTTCAGACATTATTAAGACATATATAGATAAAGCCAATAAAGAAGATATATCGAAGTGGAGCATAAAAGAGCTTGTTGATTTTTTGGAAAAAACAGAAACCGACGTGTGCTTTTCAGATTTTGCACGAAAATATAAGTTTGAAATGGCAAAATCCGGTCAAGAAAGAAATGCAAAAATTATCAGTTGGCGTATCAGCATTTGGAAAGATTCGCCGGGACGAATAAACTGATGTTTTCAGATTCACAACTAAGTTTGTAAATGATTGGATGAAATCTTTATCTGGAACATCAAGGGCGAAAGAGATGTATCCTGTTTGCGTACGACAAATATTCAAAGCTGCCATATTGAAGTATAACGATTATGACCGTGGGCTTATCCAGATAAAAACGAATCCTTGGCCAAAGATTGTTATTCCTAAATCCGATAAGCCGGAACATAAGGCCATACCTGCTTCAGAAATAAAAAATTCTTTGAATTGCCTCTTCCTCCTTCAAAGATGAAATGTCCACTCCCGGAATTAGCTCAAGATGTTGCCAAGATGGTGATGTGTTTGGCAGGTATAAATACTGCAGATTTGTATCATCTGAAGGTATCTGATTATAAAGATGGGAAAATTTCCTATAATAGACGGAAGACGGCTAAGTTCAGGAGTGATGGTGCGTATATGGAACTGGATGTGCCGGATATTTTAAAAGACTTGTTTGAAAAATACAAATCTGAAGACGGGGATGAATATCTTTTTAATTTCCATAAACGTTATTCTGATAATGACATTTTTAATGTGAATGTGAATGGCGGTCTAAGGAAAATTTGTCAATTCAATGAACTTCCAGAGTCATATTGTGTCTACACGTTCCGGCATAGCTGGGGAACGATTGCGAGAAATGATATAAGGGCAACTATGTATGATGTGGCGTTTGCCATGAACCATGCAAGCGCTCATAAAGTGACGGAGGTATATGTCAAACCAGATTACTCGATTGTTTCGGAGTTAAACCGGAAAGTGATAGATTTTGTGTTTTATGATAAGTTGCCGGATTTATTGGAAGATGATGTAGATGTGGAGCAAACTCAATTTAGAATATCATTCAAAAACATGGTCCGTGGCACTGTGTTTTTCCAAGAGAAGAAAATATATTCGTTTGAAGATTTGGGGTATAACAATGTTAACGATGTAATTTCCGAGTTGGTGAAACATCTTCCAGAAGATATGCCTATTGGGAGTAAAGCGTTGTTTAGGGTTGATAATCTGGACAAAAAAGAACACAGATTTTACGAACGGCAAAAAGGAAAGGCTTTTTCATAGGAACGGCAATCTTTGGGGTAAGCCTTTTATTTGTTCCAAAATAACAGTTACTACATTACTTGCAATGCCTTACTTTGTAAAAAAGTAAGAATCTATGAATAAGGTCAATGTTGGGCTGGGAGGTATAAGCCGTAATACAGATGATGGCGTGTCAAAAGACAGGATGTGCTCGGAACTGATAAATGCACGTCCTAAAAACGGATCGATAGAACCCGTTGGGAGGCCAATACTTGAACGTCAGTTTGCAGAGGGAAAATCTCCGGTATTTGTGCACAAAAACGGCACGTACGAGCATTTGATTTCGTATGCCAACGACATTGTCTTTTTCGATAGCGATAAAGTGGCTGGGCAATGGGTTGTAAAGAATACAGCTTTTCGCGCAGATATCCGGCGTAAAGCAGATACAATCTGTCGGAAATATCCTCGTCATGGCGACGGGCGAAAGTATCCATTATGCAATATTCATAGGTGGGAATATACATATCTTGGTGATTCGATTCCGGAACCGTCGATCCGTTTTTCTTGTATTAAAGAAGAAGCTGTCTACTCGGATGATATATCGTGTAATTTGGAGCCGGCAGTTCGTATTCAGGATGTCGGGAGCCTTGCAACGTTGAACGAGGCCGGGGAAAAGATTATTACCAATTCTTTTAAAGCAAGTTATTACAAACTGTTGCAAGAAGATGTGTATGATGCAGGGCATGTTATATATCCTGTCCTTGTAAGGTATGCCGTCAGGCTGTTCGATGAGAGCTACGTGATGCATTCATCCCCGCTGCTGGTCGGCGAACCGAATTTTATTAGGATGGCAGTAAGTAAAACCAAATTTGATTTTTGATTCCCTGTCGGTGGAAGGTTTTACTTATAAACTTATCGCAAATCCTCGGATCATAGGCGTTAAATATGATTTATCCGGCTTGTCCGGCTGGAAAGATGTCGCTTCGTCTGTGGACATATTCGTTTCAAGACCGTTTGTAATCAATGATCTTGATAGTACGATAAAAACAGTGACCGTTTTGGATAAAAATAATATGATGGTGGATCTCCCGTTTAAGTCGGAAAGCGAATTGCTTGAAGAAATAGGGGATATATCTAATTTTTATCTTGTCAAAAGCATCCCGATCGGAGATATATCGAACGGGTTTGAAAATATATTTGCCGAAGGCAAGGCATTTAAGAACCTGGAACAACAAGATGTCGCAACTGATGATGATTTTACGAGAAGTGGGATAACCGGAAACCTGTATACATATAACGGAAAGCTGCATGTAGGGAACATCCGGGAAAAACTTGCCAAACCCTATCCTCTGGGAATGTTTGCGGTTAGCGACATTAACGAATTTACGGTAAATACGGAGGTGCATGTCAAGACGGAAAGCGGAATGAAAATAGTACATGGAGCAAGTACGGCCTATGGTGCTATGGTTTCCCCATACCTGTCTTACCCGGATTCACGGGCGGTCAAAATGATTATCTACAATGATAAGTATTACGATGAGATTCCATTGAAGCCGCATCCTTTCTTGAACATAGCCTATAGCTTAAAAGGGCTTTATCCTCACTCGATAACCGATAAGTATGGGACCTATACGCCTTTGCCAGAAGATTCCGTGTCGGTTGCTCCCAACAAATTGAAGGTATCAAATGTCTCAAACCCGTTTTATTTTCCCGCCAAACAAACATATACGGTTTCGAGTCGTAACATAGTGGCAATGGCTACAGCGACAACGGCCTTGTCGACAGGCCAGTTCGGGCAATTTCCTCTTTATGTGTTTACGGGCGAAGGTGTTTTTGCCTTATCAGTCGGAACCGGCGATATCGCTTATGCAAATTCTATTTCTGTGACACGGGATGTATGCAATAATCCGGATTCCATTGTTTCCACTGATGATGCAATTGTGTTTTCTACGGATTCGGGGCTGAAGGTCCTATCAGGATCGACTGTAAGAGGTATATCGTCCGACATGGAAGGTTATCTTCCTACGGCAGTCGACAGTTCGCCTATAATTAAGAAAATTGCAGGTGTGGGTGGATTCAGTGACAAACTTTCCTCCACTGAATTTATTTATTATTTGGAGGAAGCAAAGGTCGGGTATAACTATGAAGACAAAGAGGTTATTGTAGCAAACCGGAACTACCCATATTCCTATGTGTTCAATATGCAATCAGGTAGCTGGTACAAGATTTCCGCTTCAATCAACCGCTTTCTAAACTCTTATCCCGAATGTTTGGCCGTATTCAACGACCACGGGGTTTACAATATGCACAATGGGCATAGGACAGTCAACAAAAATACTGTTACTGACTCGTCCTATCAAGTTTGGTACGCTTACCCATAAACGCATCGTGCAATCAGCTATTCGTGGCGTAATACGTCCATCCGAATCATTAGTGTATTTTCGCGGAGAAACGGTTAAATTCAGGGATCAAGAGATTTTGGCTTTCAGCAAATGTGGCTTCTATATCTTGGGTAGCAACGATGCCGAACACTTTATTCTGCTGTCTGGGCGTGAAAAGATTGAAGACGTACGCGATCTTATTACCAAGATGAACAAAACGAAAGCGTTCAAATATTTCATGATAGCTTTGGTCGGAGGGGTGCGTACGGATGTCGCGTTAAAATATATTGAGTTTATGGTGGATGAAACCTACACGAATCGCTTGAGATGAGCCGGTATTGCGTATAATGTGGACAACCGCTAAGTTTTAGAGTTAGCGGTTGTCTCTTTTTAAAAGTTGAGAGGAAGAACAGGCCGTCTGACGGGTTTTCTTCTTTGGTTTATCCTATGATTGATATCAGACCTGATAATTTCTAATTCACTTGCATCTGCCATGTCTGGAGCCACCCTTTTATACCATTTGTATAGAGTATAGGCCGACATATAATCTTTGATGCCGTTTGTGATAGCCCGGTTCTGATTTGTATCGTACGAATCAGGCATTTGGCATGTGAAGATAAACTTTTCTTTTTTGATCTGCAGGCTGTGATGGCGAAAGATGGCCGGACAGCAAATCGCTAATAGCTGATGCTGCCGTATTGATATACTCATTAAAGAATATCATCGTCATCGTCGCTTGCCTGTGTTTTTGTTGCATGGTTGATACGGGAGAGTTCGCCTTCCTTGTTTGCTTCACCTGTTACAAAGGCTTCTGTTTTGACCTGCAGGAGCACATCTTTTTTGTTATTTCAAATTGAACAATCATATTCTTTGAGGTCTTGTCCTTCTCGAAAGAAGTAGGTTTATATTGAGGATATTGTTTTTGCATATTCGCTGTATTTTTTCCGCATCGTTTTCTTCCCTTGCGATATGGAACCATTTGCGGCATGATTGATTGATGATATACGTTTCTATTTCCGATTGTAACGCTTCGGATGCGGCCCTGTCAAAATTAGAAGGCGTCTCGATGGTTATTCCGTTGTCATTTAAAGCTGGATGATGCTGAAACGAAAGCGGTCATGGATATGATCGAACTTCTAATGAGGTCGTCGATGATATTTCTTTCGTCTTCCGTCACCGCAATGCGATCCAGTCCGTTTTCAACGTTTTTGCCTATAAAGCCGGTTATTTTGGAGATACCCTCGAATATCAAGGCTCTGTTGATGTTGATTACTGTTGTCATACTGTATCTTATTTTGATGCGTTCTTTAAATCTTCGATACTCTTTTGATATTGCACTTGCAGTCGACTCTGTTCCTTCCTCACTTAAGGGTTCGGCTGCTATAGGAGGCAATACATACTTTAGCACATTGATATATGTGCTAAATTTAGCAGGGGAATCCTTCGGTAGTTCTTCCCAATACTTGACGAAGTCGTTGAAATGGTCAATGATAAAATCTGACATCTTCATGCGGATTTCCAACTTAATCTTATTTGGTGTTCCTTTTACTCTTCCCCCGACTTTCGGTGCTCCTTTCGGTCTTGCCATATATAGTTTGTAAATAGTTTTTTATTGCAAATATAACAATGTATGAAACAATAATATATGTGTATTTAATTAAAGTATCAATTTAACATGTGCGTAGTGGTCCTGTAATCTTACATTTGTGGAAAAAAAGTATTGATATGTTGGGATTAATAGGAGGCGGCTTAGGGCTTGCAAATTCAATGTTTGGAGGTATCAAGGCGGCTAAAGAAAGAAAGCGTCAGGATCGGATCATCCGCGAAGCTAAACAGCGAAATGAAGATTTCTTCAATAGCGAATATTACCAGAATTATATGGATCGATCGGATGTACAGGCGGCCATGAAGCGGGTAAGGGATACGATGAGAAAAAGCAACCAAACTGCTGCAGCTTCGGCGGCTGTAACAGGCGCAACCCCGGAAGCTGTCGTTGCACAAAAGCAGGCGAACAATGAAATTATTGCTGATGCCGCGTCCGGCATTCAGGCAAATGCCGATGCGTATAAGAACAATGTAAAATCCCTGTACCTAAATCAGCAGAATGCACTTGATCAGGCTCGTCTTGGCCAATCAGCCATGTCGGAAAGAGGTTATGCCGGTATGGCTGGTGGTGCTTTGCAGACTGCTGGTAGCCTGCTTGAAACTCCAAGTTAGCGGGTAAGATGGTAGATAGACTGGGTAGTGTGTGGAATAAATAAGGATTGATATGGGATTATTATTCGAAAAGCTAAAAGCAAGACAAAAGCCGGACGGCACGTTTACCCGGCTCCTGCTGAAGATACGCCTATGTTGTCCGGTTCTTCGTTAAATGTTCCTCGACCGGAATATCCAGATAAAGTAGAGGTGGAACCGGTATCACATACAACCATTAAGCCTCAAACTATATATGATATCGTAAGTCAGTACGGCAGGCCGCGCTCGTATGAAAAAAGAGGTCGCAGAAGCGGAACGGCAGAAAAACTTGGGATGTTATCGGATATATTGGGGTTAGGTGTCAATCTTGCGACTGGTGTAGCCGGTCGTAGGATATTTGACCAGCCTCAATCGAACACAAGCATAGCTGACGCAAGATTGCAAAGACTGAAAGACCTTCAGCGGGCAGATAGCGTCCGATTCGATAATGCTCTTCTTAATGCCCGCTTACAGGATTATCAAAATGAAAGGGCCGCTTCTGTTGCAAAAGCTAATGCCGATTGGGAGAAGCATAAGTTTGATACTAATACAAAGATTAAACTGGCGGATATAAACAGGCAGATACAGAAAGATGCTGAAAATGCTCGATTGCGGGCGGAGGAGAATAAAAAGACTGCCGAATATAGAGAAGCGATGCTAAAACTCCAGCAGCAGAGGATTGCGGCAAGTCAGAATGGAAAAGATAAGTTCGATTATTTGATTGGCCAGAATGGGCGAAAACAGTGATACCTAAAGACGAAGCAACCGCGGTAGCTGGGTATTTATACAATAGGATGCAGGAAATAATAGCCTCTAATCCTAACGACAGGCGTACAGTTGACGACATAAAAATGCAAATGGGTGAAGGTGGAGATCAGTCAACTAAGATGCTATCTATTGTGAAAAGGAAGATAAAGGATTTTCCAGAGTTACAGGATGAATTGGAGTCGATTATAAACGGGGCATATGAGCCGAAAGATACACAGCAGACCGTTTATGAATATTTACAGCGATTTTTACCAAAACAGGAGTATAGCGGGCCGTATCGTCCTCCTGAATACTTGAATGGAAAAGAGGTTGTTGATTTCAGTCCGGAACAAGAAGTGATTAAGTATAAACCGAAAAGCAAATAAAGTTATGCCTATTTTTGAAAACAAGGGGGTTAAGTATGATGTCTCCCCAGAATATATACCTGATTTTGCATCGGAATATCCAGATGCTGTGATAGTAATTGAGAGGCCGGATAAGCCGTATCGCGTCAAGGCATCACAATATAATATATTTATGCAGCAACATCCAGAGCCGGATATCTCCATAGATGAGATGCGGGATACGGATAATTTCTTTGGGGATTTTGGCGAACGTCTTGCTGCTGGCGCTGGCCGTCTGGTAGGCTCTTCTACCAATTTACTGAAAAAGATCACTACCCCTGTCGAATCTGCTGTGGATTGGGCAAATGAGCATACTAAAGGGGCGGCTGGTGCGGCTGCACAGTCTCTTGCGGGTACTATTCCTGGGCTTGGCATGATTGCTCATATTCCAGATAAGAATGCTGGTTTAGAAAGACTCTCTAAAAACGCAGAAGCGTTCGCAGAAGATATGCATGAACGGTCGGATCGCTATAAAGGAAAAAGTTTTTCAGACCTATGGAGCGAGGGCGATTATCAAGGGGCGTTCGGTTCAGCTTTTTTGGATGCAGCCGAATCTGCTGCGACTTCTGCTGCTATTGCCGCAACAGGTGGTGCGGGACTTGTTGCAGCAGGGCTTACTACTGCTTCTGACAAATATGACGAATTGAGCCGGGAAAATCCAGAAATGGGCGAAACTTTAAAATGGGCTAATGCGATTGGAACGGGTGCGGCCGAAAGTTTGTCTGAAGTTTTTGGCGCGGGGATGATGGGCCGTACAGTAAAAAACATCTTACAGAAGAGTGGTCGTGAGGCAGCAGCCAATCTTGTAAAGAAGAATTTTCTTGATAAGATAGCCTCTTTTGAGGGGAAACATTGGTTTGCAATGCCGATAGCCTCAGAAGGCTTGGAAGAGGCTGGAAATGCTCTTGCCGGTTATGCGATAGACCGATTAACAGGGGTAGAGCGTAATGACAACATATTTAAAACGATGCTTGATGCCGGTGTTGCTGGTTCAATGGGAGGTGCACAGTTTTTCTCCTTTTATTGGTGCAGCTAAAGGATATAGTGCTTATCAAAAAACGGCAGATCACGAATAGATATAAAGAATCTTCAACTTTCGCCGGGGAAATCCTGCATGGAGATGTGGAAAAGTTCAATGACGCGATCGTTAATCGATTGAAAAATCCGAAATCAATACAATCTTTTATCGATAATGTTGCATCGGTTAAGAACTTGAATCGGAGGAAAAGCGAAAACTTGAACAATACACGGTTGATCTGCTGAATTATAACGGATATGTAGACTATGTGCAGTCGCGTATTGACGAAGAAACAAGGCGCCGTATGGATGATGTTGGCCGAACGGCCAATAAAGACATGGGGCAAGTTGTTACAGTCAAATTTCCTTCTTCAGATCAGCCGGTTTATATAACAGGCGGTAATATTGTTTTCGACGAAGAAGGATTGGTGGATGCAAAACAGTCGGATGATATTTTGTATTATCTTGATGAAAATGGCAAAGTCCAGCAGGGACGACCTGAAATGTTCGATAGTTTGATCGAACAGTATCCAGTTGAGCAATTATATGCCGATATCATAAACACGGTCCCCGGCGAAGTGATTGCACAAGAAGAGATGGAGTCGAAGCAGCAGATATACAGCCGGTGATGTTTAATCCTGGCGATTTGGTGAATTTGGTGGACGGTCGTCAAAGGGATAGTGCAGCAGATGAGCGATGATGGAGGTGTTATCGTTGAAGTTGATGGCATGACGGAAGAAATAGGGTTGGATTCTATTATTGACAATATGTCAAAAAATCAAACCCAAAATGAGGACTCTTCAACGGATGGAGACAGCAGAGTGTTAGAAAATGTGCCGGAAAAGACGTTGGAGAGTGTTGTCGCATCGTTGCCCAAACGAAATGACGGGACGATCGACTATAAGGCCATGACTCCACAGCAGCAATATGAATATACGTCCCTTTCCGAATCTCCTCAGATGGCTCTTGAAGATTTGCGTGCGGATATAGAGAATAAACGAAGTGAAATATCCAAGTCAGAATCCCGGATTGAGAAAGCATCGGGTGGGGAACGTGCATCGTTGCGGGATGAAATACGTGTAAAAAACAGGAATTGGCAGATCTGGAAGCGTTTTACCGGACTGTCACGCCAGATGTGGATAGTTCTGCCGAAGAAAATGTTATTTTACCAGCATCCCAGACGGAAATTCCGATTAACCAAGAGTCAAATACTCCAGAATCATCTATTCCCATGGACGAGGCTGGTAATCCTATTTATCATCAGGCGGAAATTAGTGATACTTTAGATTCTCTTCTTGACGGTTCCTGACACTTGAAGAAGTGGACCAGTTTGTTAATAATCATATTTCTGATGCAGAAAGGCGTTTAACCGAGTCGGGCAAAAAGGCTCCTGTGATGGAGCTTGATATAGACGGTTATAAAGCCAGAAAAAAAGAGTGGGAAGAAGGGCGGAAGCCTATCGAACAGGAAAAGAGCTATTGGGAAGATATTAAATCAAAATTGCAGGATGCCCGTGTGAAACCGGGTGAAGAAGCTGCCATTAATTTAATGCGTAATACTGCACCACAAAGCAGGGGAAGAACTGGCTGCGCAAATGCTGGCCAATGCTTCTATAAAGTTGCTGCAGGATGATTATCGACGTGAAACCGGAGGACGTATATCTGAATCCCGTTCGCTGTTTGGATTGTTTGCCGGGAAAGATAAAGGTGGCGTATCGATAGAGCGTGCCGGCGAAATCCTGATGCAAGCGGATTTGGAGAACGGTTCTAATTTCTTTGACCAGAATGATCCGAATGCCGGTCGTAATGCTATTATTGAGGTGCTCTCGACTGCGCGTACCCGTGGCGATCTGATCAACTACATCAAGAACCGCCGCGAAGCGAAAGCCGAGGAGATACGGCAGGCAGAATATAACGAATATGCTCGCTGGTGCGAGGAAAATTATCACCTTTCGCCTGATGATTATGAGGCATACGAAGATGCGGTTGTTCGTGATTTTAAAGAAAAGCTTCTTACTGATAAAGAACAATTTGAGTTGGATTCTCAGATTGCTGACGAAATTCAGGCAATCCAGGAGGAACTGGAAGAAATAGATGCTATATTGGCACAAAATAGAACAGAAAAAGATGAAAACACTGAAGGAAATGACGAAAGCGGAGGCGATGTCTTACGCGAAGGAGGCAGCGAGATACTGCAAGGAGAACAATCTGCTCAGACCGGGCGAAGTGGAGAAATTGAAGCAGGAGAACCGGCTGGCCCCGGTGTTGATCGCGCGAATGGAGTTGCACAAGAAAGCGCACCCGGAGAAATAAAACCGATAGGTAAAGGAGTCTTTGGTGATATCTATGACCAATTCAGAGGCAAGGCTAAAGAAGAGATAAAGTTCCTCTTAAGGAAAAGAAGCGGAGAAGCGATAGGTGCACTTCACCACAAAGAGGTCGGAGACATAGATCTTGTTTGGGGCAAAGAGGGGACAGGGAAGAGCAATGGCTTTGGACTATCTAAACTTGCCAAGTTCCACCCCGAGGTTCTCGACAGCTTGCAGGACATCTTAGACGACATGGTGGTGATAAGCCGTAGTGCTAACCGTGTAAACCTTGAGAGTAAAACGCATAAAGCGGCTGTGCGCCTTGAATGGGATGGAGAGAAGAAGAATTGGCTATTGACTGCCTTTGAAAAAGAAAAGCCAACGGCTACCGACAGGACGACAGACATTGGCGATACTGAATTGCAGAATGACACAGCTCCTCTGCAAACCGAAAGCTCTTCTATCGACAAAGATAGCGATTCATCTCGTAATACCAACGATTTAAGCGAAAAATTGCAGATGCCGAAGCGAATCGTGCGGATGGAGCTGCACAAGAAAGCGCATCCGGAGAAATAGATAGGCAGGGTAATCCTATAGACTCCGAAGGTAATCTTATTATCGAGGATGTAAGTAGTGTATCGGATATAACAGATGAAGACTTTACATCTCCTTATCGCACTATAGGGTTGCCCGTTGTTCCAAAGAATGTGTCTGATGCAATCGGAGCTGACGGAAAGCGTGTTATTATAAAGAAGAACATATTCGAGAAGAACGGCAAGGCTCATGCCTTTACTCCTCAATCAAGTAGGGATATATTGGAGAGAGCTTTTATATAATCCTGACATTGTAGGACAGTCGCAGCCGAATACCAAAAAGAACCACTGGATTGTAATAAAGTTGGATGATAAAAAGTCCGATAGTTGTTCTTGAAGTAAACAGCAACAAGGATAATGTGGAAATTGTAGGGTGGTACACTCTGGATAATAGGAATCTTGACAGAATAAAAAGACAAAGCCAAACGTGAGGGCGGCGAACTCCTCATACTGACCTCTAAAGAGGCGGCGGCAAGCCTTTCCACTCTTCCGTCTGACTTGTCTTCTACCGACAAAGATAGCGATTCATCTCGTAATACCAATGATTTAAGCGAAAAATTGCAGATGCCGAAGCGAATCGTGCGGATGGAGCCCACAAAGAGGGCGCAGGAGATGAAGCCGTAGGAAGAAGATATGCGGATGAAGCTCAACAGGGTCCTGTGCCAAAGCTGCAAGGATTAAGTGGAGAAGAGGCGGATTTGCTTTTTGTCTCGCATGGAGTCCGCAGCAGAAATATCGAGCGAGAAAAAGAACTTACTCCTGAGACTTGGGCAGAAACATTCGACGAGAACAATTTTATTGCCACCCCCATAGGATCTGTGAAAATGGGAGGGAACCAGATCACTAAATTCTTTGAGAAAAAGCGTACCAAGGAGTTCGGTATGGTTGGTCCTACATTGTCTAATCCGGATGTGATTATAGAGGAGGCAAGCGAAGCGAAAGACGGAAACGCAGAGAGAGGAAGCAGCTTTTTGTTTATCAAGACATTCAACAGGAATGGAGAGAAGGTTAAGTTCTATGCCTCTATTACTGTCAAGCAGGACGGGATGGAAGTGTCTGTAAGCAGTCACTATATGAACAAGAACAAAGTCAAAAGAGCCTTACAGGAAAGCGGTGTGCTCTATATAAGAGAAGCATTACTCTCCAACAGCTCTGAATGGCGCTTAGCTGAACATCGAGACGATGTGCCGGACCTCCTTCCTACGCAAGAGAGTAATGCTTCTGAAAACAAAGATACTCATTCTTTCCGTAATAACAGTGAGTTAAGTGAAAAATTGCAGATGCCGAAGCAAATACCGATATAAATCCTACCGAAGCCCAGAAAGAAGCCGGCAATTACAAGAAAGGGCATGTACGTAGGTAGGTACATTTGATATTAGCATCGAGCAACCGAAAGGGTCTGTTCGTAGTGGCGTGGATGCTAATGTGAAGAAGGGGGAAACGACCATGCAGAACACCTACGGCTACATTCGTGGTACGGAGGGCGTGGACGGCGACCATATAGATGTGTTCCTATCTGATGATATTGATGGGTGGAACGGTCGAAAAGCGTTTGTGGTGGATCAATACAACGAGGACGGCAGCTTTGACGAGCATAAGGTAATGCTTGGCTTCAATGAGGCGGCCGATGCCGAGACGGCTTATTTCGCCAACTATGACAAAGATTGGGCGAAGAAGCACAAGACGGTGGTAACCCCGTAAACTTGGAGGATTTCGAGAAATGGATAGGTAGCAGCCACCGCAAGACAAAAGCGTTTGCAGAATATAAGAGTGTAAAGACAGATAGCAATAAGGCGCAACAGGAACTTGACAAACGGGAAGCTGAAAACAATGACAACCTGCGTTTTCGCACGGCAAAGGAGAGCGATGTTTCCTCGTTCGCACAGAAGCATCAACTGGAAGAGGCAGACGTAAAAAGTACGCAGAGTCCATGAAAGCAGGTAATCTGGGCGGAGCCAGCTATGCGTTCAAAAGCATCAAGAGAAGCATCCGCTTGGCAAACGACCAGCTATCTTTGGGTGAATTTGTCAAGGTCTTCTCCCGGTCAAGGCGGAGCTGGTCGACAAGTTCGGCAATGTCGACGAACTGCGCGACAGCTATGTCAAGCAGGCGCAGGATGAGCGCAACGCCATGGAAGCCGCCCGCAAACGGAAGAGGAGGCTGCCGCAGCAGAAAGAAAACGACTGGAAGAGTTTGAACTGATGTCGAGCGAAGCGTTGGATCGCGCCTACCTTGAAGCCGTCGAAGCCCAAGACGAGAGCCGCATGCGCGACCTCGTGAACGAAGCCGCCCGGCGCAAAGGCTATTTGTCGACGGATGAGTTCAGAATGGCGCACCGTGCCCCTCCTACGATGAAGAGGGCATCGACAAGAGTATGGTCGACGTGGCTCAGAACAAAGACAACATCCGCGACAGTCTGGACGAACAGTTCCGCATGAACCGGGACAAGAACCGGGAAGAGAGCATAGCGGCTATCAGCGAGGCGTTGGACGCCATAGATAAAGGAGAAAAGCCGATGGTCACCATCTACCGGGCGGTGCCCAAGTCACTCAAAGAGGGAAGCGTCCGGAACGGTGACTGGGTGACACTCTCCGAAGCCTATGCCCGGCAGCACGGCAACCACGCCTTGGAGGGGGACTACCGGATGATGGAAGAACGTGTACCGGCTGAGAACCTCTATTGGGACGGGAACGACATCAACGAATGGGGATATGATGACAAGAGCGACTACCTGTATAAGGACACCCGGAACAACCGCAAGTTGAACGACCTGGTTACCCGGGACGACAAAGGGAACATCATCCCCCTGTCTCAACGCTTCAACGCCCGGAAGAGCGACCCTCGCTTCCGCTTTATCGGCGAGCAGGGAGCAGCAAGGCTTGATGCAGCAGAAGAAGCAACTACCCGTCTTGACAACTTGAATGTGGCAAGGGAGATGGAATCCGCTTTCAATGAAAAGAAGCAGCGGATAGAAAAGCTGCGTAAAAGTGAGCCGGTGGAAATAACAGGCAGGGAGATCGAGCCGAGCGATGATCTGAAACAATATAAGAAGAATGCACTGGAGTATGGGAAAAGGTTGCGTGGTGAATATACCAACAAAGACACAGGGGAAACAGTCATGGTCGGCAAGAATGCTATCAAGGAGGTGCTGAACCACGACTATAAAAACGCGGAGCAACTGCAAAGCGTTGCGGCCATACCTCAGATTATCGAGAATGCTGTGTATATCGAATCACAAGCTAATACAGACGATAAGGTTGACGCTGAAAAGTTTGACTATTATGTTTGTGGGATGAAGATTGGCGGTGAAGATTATACGGTTCGTGCTGTAATTGTCACGCCTAAAGAGGGCACTCGTTATTATGACCACAAACTTTCCAAAATAGAAAAAGGGAAATTACTTGATTAACTAATCGGGATAACAACTCCGGTTTTAATCAAACAACTTCCCTTAATTCCGATATCAAAGATACGAAGTTGCTTTCAATTTTACAAGTGAACGGCAGAGAAAATGCACGTAAAATCAAACTTGCTACCGGCTGGGAGCGTGGCGTTGACGGAAAGTGGCGGTATGAGACACCGGATTTTGAATATGCTCCACCTGAGAATTTCGAAGAAGGCAAGAACTACAGCTTAAGCGAAATCCTCAAAGATGACGAGTTATTCGCGGCCTATCCCAGGTTGAAAGAATTGAAATTCCGGTTGGAATCTCATCCGGACGAGTATGGCAGCGGATGGTTTGGAAGCAATGAAATCGTTATCAATACGGCGCATAACAGGCCTTGGCTTTATGAATCGACTACCGCCCATGAGATACAGCATGCGATTCAATCATATGAAGGTTTTGAGGCAGGCGACCATCCAGAAGCAGTGATAGACAGATATTTGGATACTCAATATAAAATAGATACGGCTGATTTAAATACGCTTAATACCGCCGCATTTATTCGCAAAAGGGCTGAAAAATTGATTAAAAGGGGAAAGTATAAATACATGCGTTGGGCTGTCAGGTCCGCGATGGGCCCTCTTTATGGTAGAAATAACATGTACTCAGACTATGGGCCGATCGAGACACTGGCCGTTTACCATACCTCAAAGGAACTAAGAGATGCTTATGAAAAAGGACATAGGGAAGGTAAAAGCCATTTAACTGGGATACTTAGCAAGAAAGATGCTGAAAATATTTATATGCGTAATGCCGGAGAGACAGAAGCCCGTAATGTATCGAGGCGTTTGTCTATGACACCGGAAGAGCGACGGAGAACGCTGGCAGAAGAAACGGAAGACGTAGCGCGTGAAGACCAGCTGTTCCTCGATGACGCATTAGGAAAACCGGCTTCTTATGCACCGGCTTCTGGGAATATCGAAGAGGTGAACGAGCGTTTCAACGAAGATTTACAGCGACAAATTGACGGTTCTTTGCCTAAAGGGCATGTTTACAAGCTGGGGAATCCGTCCAGGTTTTTACAGGCTGCGGGATTCCCTTATCTGCCAATAGAGTTACGTGCAGATAAATTGGCGACTAAAGCATCTGAGAAATATAAAAGTAACCATCCTTTCAATTTGACAAGTGTAGAGAATCTTCCACAAGCTATAGCCAATCCGATAGCGGTATTTGACAGCAAAACACGAATTGATGCAAAGGTCGTTTTAACAGAACTTGAAAGCAATGGAGATAATTTTGTTGTGGCTATACAGGTGAACCGTAAGGTTGGCAATATTGAAATCAATTCTGTGCGTAGTATTTATCCGAAGGACTATGTTAAGGATATCTATTCATGGATAAACGATGGTTTACTAAAATGGGTCGACAAGAAAAAAGCTACTGATTTTATATCAAATAGCAGTACTCCCGCTAACGTTGATGATAAAAACAGTAGCTTTTCATCTGCCACAAAGATAGTGGAATCTTTTGTAAATCCAACCCTTGACGAGGGAAAAATATCGTCTGCCGTAGATGAATTGGCAAGTGGCCTACATATTCCGATACACATCATCCGGGATGTAAACGATATCACGGACGATAACAAAGATACTCAACGGAAGAAACGAGGGTCCAAAGGTTGGTATGATATGGAAACTGGCGAAGTATATTTGGTTTTGCCCAATGCCGAAAAGCATCGCCGACGCACAAGCGACCATTTTACACGAGGTCGTTGCGCATAAAGGGCTTCGCGGACTATTAGGAGAAAAGTTTGACGACATGATGGATTCTGTCTATCGCAACCTACCGGAAGATGTGCGCCGTAAGGTTACCCGTGCCGGACTTTCCCGCTATGGGGGAGACTTCAGGATCGCGACGGAAGAGTATTTGGCTTCTGTTGCAGAAAACGGTGTATCCGAGCCGTCCATTTGGCAAAAGATAAAATCGGCCATCCGCGGATTTTTCCGGTCGTTGGGAATCGATTTGCGTATGCGGGATGAAGATATTGCTTATATGTTATGGAAGAGTAAGAACCGTCTTGAAAAAAGGTGATTCACTTGTTACGATCATTCATAAAGTGGCCAAAGATGGAAATATGCGTGATACATTGTTGTTCCGTGATCCGTTGGTGCATGGCGGGACAATACTTAATACTCCATCGGAAGACAGAAGAACAATGATACGGACCATTGGTGCAGTATCGGAAGGTGCGAGAAGTTTTTCCGCTATGACACGTGAATTCTACAAGCGTTTCCGTGAAGGCTACCAAGACCAGAAGATTCACATCCGTGACTTTCAAAAGGCTGTAGAGAAAGAGACGGGACACAAAGTAAAAAGATTATGAGGATGCCTATATCTACGAGAATACGACGCAGGGACGGGCGGAATATGATGTGAACCATTTCAAAGCGAATGAATTTGCCGCCTTAGTGAACGAGGTTGCCCGCTTATCACAGAGATGGCAAGAATATAGACAAGGATAAACGACGCAAGGTTGATCTTTACATGAAGGCAAAGCACGGTTTGGAACGTAACGAAGTAATGCGTCGTGAGGCACTTGCATCAGTAGAACAGCCATCTCCCGAACTTATTGAATCGATCGGTAATAAGGACTTTGCCGGGCTGACCGCCATAACAAAAGCCTTATCTGCGGAGACAAAAGGGTATGGATGAAGATATTGTTCGCCGGTTTGTCGAAGAGTTTGAAAAGGAGAATGATACGAAGAAACTTTGGGAGGCAGTAGGGAAAGCAACCCGCGCCACGTTGGAGAAGATGTATCAATGCAATCTGATCAGCCGTGAATCCCGTGATCGTATTTCTGGTAAATATGAATATTACGTTCCTTTGAAAGAGTGGGAGGAAACGACTGCAGCGATATCTGGGACTATATAGATAGTAACCGTGATATAGTTTCCAATCCGATCAAAAAGGCAAAAGGGCGTACTTCTATGGCAGGTGACATCTTGGCGAATATTGCAAGCGACTACGAAAGCGCGACAATGATGGGTTATAAAAATCTTGTGAAACTTCGCTTTGCTAATTTGGTCCGAAATAGTAAGACCGGCATGGCAAGCGTTTCCAGACAATGGTATGTAAAGAGCGGTGTTGATACCGAAGGTCGTACTCTTTGGGAGCCAGTGTCCGCAACCGGATTGACAGAGGATGCCGAAACGAATGCAAGTATCATTAATGATTTCGAGGAAAAGATGAAGGAACTGCAGGAGAAAGGTGAGGCTAAGACGCAACAGGAAGTATTGAACCTTGGTGTGCCGATCAAAGATTGGCAAGAGCAGCAGCATGTCGTCAGAGTAAAAGAAGGTGGACGTGACCTATTGGTTTACATCAATGGGAATCCAGTCGTTTCTCAAGCAGTCAATGGCATTAATAGAGCGAGTCTTGATAATGTGGTTCTGAAAGGATTGAACAATGTGCGTAAATTCATGATGCAGAATTACACTTCGCGCAATATTAATTTCATCCTCCGCAACTTTGCACGTGATTTTTCTATGCCAACACGATGAATTTTGTAAAATATGGAGCAGCTTACGAAGGAAGGTTCCTTAAAAACTATCCTCTGGCCCTTTGGCGTATCGCCAAAGTAGAAATAGGGGAAGGACTGATTTGGAATACGAAGCGTTTCTTCGTGGTGGCGGCAAGACCGGATACGTGGCGACATTCGGTTATGATAAGTACAAGAAAGAGGTGGAACGTCTGTTGAATAGAAACGCGGGTGGCCGTGTCCGTGTCAAAGATGTGTTCAATGTGCTTGGGGGATACTTCGAAATGGTGAACGGTGTGGTAGAAAACGGTGGACGCTTTACGACTTATCTTACAGCAAAAGAATCTGGAATGACAGAACTACAAAGTATCAACGCAGCAAAAGAAGTGTCGGTAAACTTCAATCGACGAGGTAGCGGTGCGATGGGTGCGGTTTATATGCAGAACTTCTTTCATTTCTTTAATGCGGCTATACAAGGAACGCATAATTTTGCTCATGCGGCAAAGCATAATCCCGTACGAGCAGGTGCGGCTATTGCTATGTGGGCGACGCTTGGATTTGCCGTTAGTACTTTGTCTAAAATGCTTTTCGGAGATGATGACGAGTATAACGATATCCCAGATTATGTACGGCAGAATAATTTGATCCTGCCTATAATGGGTGCACCGGGGAAATATGTACTCTTACCTCTTCCTGTTGAGCTTCGAATGCTGTTCGGGCTTGGTGATATGTCGGCACAGTATACAAAGAGGCGAATATAAGGGGCGTGACTTTACATCGGATGTCATGGGTAAATTAATGGATGTGCTTCCACTTAGTATTGAGTCGAATGCGACAGACAATCTTGTCGAAGCTGCCACTCGTACATTTACCCCGGACATGATATCTCCAATTACGGAGGCGTATCTCTTCAATGAAAACTACTTCGGGAAACGGATCACGGGGCGCAACGAGTTTAATAAGTATGTTCCAGAATATCATAAGGTAACGACTGGAACCAGCAAAGCGATAATCAAAGCCTCCGAACGGCTGAATAGTCTGTCGGGAGGTGATTATGCCTCTAAAGGAAAATTGGATTATGCTCTTTTGAATCCTTCTGCCGTAGAGTACCTTTTCGAACAGTACTTAGGTGGCGTAGGTAAAGCCATTGCTCAATGTTACAAAACGGTGGAAGGCGCAGTAACCGGAGATGTGCAGCTTAGGAATATCCCAGTTGTGAGCGGGCTGACCTATGACACAGAAAATATGGTTCCTCGTAATTATACAAACGAACGCTATAACCATTACGTGAAAGACTTTGAAGAGATGCAGAGTAGGGATAGGATGTACCGTAAAGGGCTCGAAGGAGGTAAGGACCTGTCGGGTAATTACAAATCCTTTGCCAATAGTCGTGCATACCGACGTTATCAAACGACCAGCGTTTATAAAAAGCGATTGAAAGTATGTATGATATGGCCCTTGATGGATGGAGAAGAAAAGAAAGCTCTTTACGAACAGGCGAGAAAGACAAAAGAAATGATGATTAACGAATTAGACAAAATAGGAGATGAATAGAAAGTTTATAACCGTAGATTGAAACCGGGAGTGGATCGGGGTGGTCGCACCCGGTCAGCTATTAGTTTGACAAAGGCTACAGATGTGCTGCTGAAAGAGGCTGAAAATGCTTGGTGGGGGACTTAGTGAGGTTCGCAAGAAGGCTGCACGTTCCCAGATGTATGGATTTGAAGATCAATGGGGCGATCTTGTTATTGATCCAGCAAGTGGGAAGAAAGTGACAGAAAGTGCATATATTCGATCGCAGGGTAAAGTGCCTTTGAAAAACAATGTCATTCGCCCGATTTTGAAAAATATCGACGGACAATTCCGAAATAACCAAACGAAGCCCGTTTGTGTTGTTAGGGACAAAAGGGAAAGTAAGATTGGAGAAATGATGAGCATTGCAATTGAGTATTGCCATCAGATCAACGAAACGACGGAAATGGATGCTGCAAGTTTGACGAATCTTATGCTTTCAGGGTTATGTGCCCAACGGGTAGAGTACGGCATGAATCCGGCTAAACAAAATTTGGATGTGTGGGTTTATCCAACCAATACTTATCGGTTATTCTTCAACACGGATATAGAAGATCCTCGGACATGGGATCTTCGTATTATCGGGGAAATGTATGATATGACTCTTTCGGATATTGTGGCCGCATTTGCCCGTGATAAAACAACCTGTGATGATATTTATCGGATTTACGGTGATCATAACGGGGCTACCTGGGCTGATTCGTTTGGATTACAAGGGGACCAGAACAAAAATATGGATTTTTTATATGCCGTCCCGTCCAGATCTTTGCCGGGTGATCCTTGTTTGGAAAAAAGGAAAGTAGGGAAGCACTTTTTGCCGTGACCTATTGAGTGGGGAATGGTGGTATTCCAATCTTTCCGACAGAAAATCGATAGATGTTTTAAATAAGCAGCGTATGGAAGAAGCGTTAGCTAACGGCATGGACCCGGAAGATGTGCTTCTTGTGGAATATACCTATTCAATTGAGCAATATTGGTACTATCGTTACATGACTCCGTTCGGAGATGTGCTACAGGAAGGGCGTTCACCTTACTGGCATAAAGAGCATAATTACATATTGAACATTTATCCGTTTGTCAATGGTAAAGTCTTTAATTTTGTTGATGACTTTATTGATCAGCAAAAAGTACATAAACCGGACGCTTACGATGATTGATTTTATTCGTTCGTCTACTGCGAAAGGACTTCTCATTGTGGATGAAGATGCTTTTCAGGGAATGAGCCGGGAGCAGATTGTAGATGAATATGTACGTTATAATGGTGTGCTTTTTGTTCGTCTTAAACAGGGCCAGAATATACAGAATATCGTTCATCAATATAACGGTTCTGCGGCTGTTGCCGGAGATTACGAACTATTGAACTTACAATTGAAACTTATCAATGATATTTCTGGTGTAAATTCTGCAATGCAAGGCCAAACGCCATCTTCTAATACGCCATCTTCGCTTTATGCCCAGCAGGTTCAGAATTCAAGTATGAATGTTAAAGGCTTGCTTGATTCTTTTCGTAATTTTCAAAAGAAGCGAGACAATAAAGTAATGAAGACGATTCAGCAATTTTATACTTCTGCTCGATATATAGACCTTGCCGGATCGGACTATTCGAAAGAAAGTAAATGGTATGATCCGGAAAAGGTGCAAGATTCAGAAATAGATGTCTATATTACGGAAGGTTCTAATACTCCGGTTTATCAAATGGTGATGAATGATTTCTTGATGGATCTTTACAAAAATGAGGCAATAAATGTCAAGCAATTGCTTGAAAATTCGTCGCTTCCGTTTGCTGAACGTATCTTGGAAAGTATTAAGCGGGATGAAGCGGAGATGTTGCAGGCCCAAGAGGAAGGTCGTATGGCGCAACTTCAGGGAATTCCTTCTGAGGTCATAGGTCAAATCCGGGCATAATTTAAAATAACGAGGCAAGATCGGAAATGATCTTACCTCGTTTCATATTGTGGCTTCCGATATGACCTTACGGGTTGGTCTGGCTATTGGGGTATTTACGGCAAATGGCAGATCTATCCGATAGCAGATCCATACGCCAATAGCACGAGTCATGAGTCTGTCATCATGCATTCCTTCGACAGCTCCCATTGTTTTACCATCTTCTTTGATTTCAAATGTGTCGTGTTCGTCTACGGCTTCCTCGCATCTTTCGATGTATAAAGAATCCCGTATTGCTTTTGCTTGATGGGAGATAACCATAGGCTTGGTTGATGTGTTGGTGTGAAATCCCCATTTTGCTGGGGCGCCTTGTCTGATTTGGTCGGCCGGGGTGCGACAATAGAGATTGAGTAATATCCTGCTATCTCGTCTAAGATGTATTCGAAATTGTTGCCTTCCGTGCCTTCTGTTTCAAGCGTGTTACTTTCTATTACAACCATAGCATCTTCCTCGTCAGCATAAAATGTTGCCATCTGTACAGCCTTCCAAGCACCTTTATCATGGTCGATATGGCCGTGCCATTCGGCGACCACTTCCGGGATGCCTCCGTCCATCATCCAATAGCGATCAAAGACGGTGATATCCGTGTAGTCGGCTTCATCTGAAACTCCCCTACATCCATAACGACAATATAACGATTTCGATATCGTTTTGATTTATCCGGCATTTTCCAAATGGACAAGCAGCCCATTTCTTCTTTTGACAACCGAAGATTCTGAAGGCTTTCTACACCCGTTTCTTCCGAACCTGAAATTTCACCATGAAAAATAGGATCGATGCAAGTTTCGCGTAGTTTGAGCGTGTCTGAAAGCCGGAAACGTCGTCGGCCGGTAGATTGAAAGGCTTCTGTTGGAGTGCTTGGATATTCAGAATTCATACGCCAAATATCTTTCATGTCTTTCTTTTTTTCTCTATACCAAGCAATAGCTTCCAGTGTAGCTCCCAGTTTCCAAAGGTCCCATTCGTATTCGTCCATAGAATGGATAAACTTCGTGGTTATCAATAGGAATTGAATAAATATCAATATCAAACCATGCTACAAAAAATGGGGAGCAGGTTATTTTTACCTTGACAGCCTGTTGCCATGTACGATGAAAAAATTACCAACGCCTTTTTGCCGTACTTTCCAACCCTAAAATCGTATATGCTGTATCATAAATGGAACCGGATATAGACTGGATAAGGTCCTCCGGCTTTTTGCCTGGTGTAGCTCTCCAAAGTCCAATTTCGGTTAGGTGAGCTCCTGATATGTCACCGCTTCGAAGTGTATCGGGTTTTGAAAGATCCGATCGAGACAACACAATTTGTGTTTTGAATGACTTTGTTTTTGCTTGAACCTTCAAAGGGTGTGAATTTAACCGTTTCTCCAAGCAGATAAGAAGGGTATTTGTTTAAAGCCTTTGTGATCATTGCCCGAACGTTTCTTTGACTGTGTTTCCACATCTCCACAAATGACGGTATTCCAGTTTCGACGGTGTACGAGCATTATCCAAAGCATATAAATTTGGACGAGTGTTGATCCTCCCCACTGTCGTTTAAAGCTTTTTAAGAGGATAAACTTGATAGGCTTTCCGGCCTTTCGTAGTTTTTTTCAAGTTTATTCAGTACTCTTCTTTGCGCACGGTTTAGTTTAAATGGGATATCTTTTTGGGCTCACTTTATCTTTTATAAAGATGAATGAATAGGCCCAGTATTCAAAATCGTATATTATCCGATATTTTATAAATTCAATCCAAAGCTGGTTTAGGGCTTCTTCGGAATACTCCACTTCTTTAATAAATCGGATAATATATCCTTTGAATCCGTATTTGGCGAGTCTACGGATAAACAGGTTTTCTTTTTATCAATTCAACCGGTAAATACATATCGCCAATGGGGGAGTCTTTTATTGAAATCTTTTTTTCGTTCCCCTACGGCGCCAAGACCGGTGACTGGATTGTATGGTGCGTTTATTATTTCGTGTCTTTTTCTGTTTTCTTCCAAGACATTTTCGATCTCGAAATCATTGTGAATGTCGTGCATAATCGAGATAAAATGAATGAGATTGCTAAAGCTGAAATGTGTATTTTCCAATTAATGACATTATAGCCGAATATTGACTGCATTATTAACATTATAAGCAGCATGATTGTATATTTCTGTCGCTTCGAATGTCCATCTTGCCATATCTTGCTTAAATACATGCCGATCATGGAAAATATGATGGTTGATGCGCCGAATGTCGGTTTTTCAGAGCAAAAGATTGCAGAAGACAGGATTACAGATATTGGTATTACTATAATTGGGGCTTTGCGTCCATAATATTCTGCAATCACCGGCTTATATATCAGGTATCCGATTGAATTGAAGAACATGTGCATAAAGGTCAGATGTATGAAATTGTATGCAATCAGTTGCCAATATCGGAATCCGGAGGACAGTCCGTAATCGCTTAGATCGTAGTACCGTGATAGGGAATAAAAAAGGATAAATATGAATACCAGGATCATTTTCTTTTTAATTTGTCATTAATAATGCGTACAAATTGCCTTTTTTTTCGATATAGAAAGAAGGAGCTTCATTATTGATGATGGTTTCCAAATAGCTGTATCCCGGAGATTTTAGCCCTGTTGCAACAAATTTCCTGAAAATACTGTCGTACATGTCTATTTTCATGGGGTTGTACATGTCCGGTTGTATCCCTCTATACATAAGCGATATGTTTCTGATAGCGACTTCTAAGGTGATGTAATACCTTGGAGCCGGATAAGACATCGCTTTTTCTATGATCGTATTTTTGGGAACCCGGCGTGCAACATCCCCCAATTCTTTTATTGCCCTTTCGTATGCCTTAAATACATCATCTTTTTTTGCCAGTTCTCTGTTTTTGCCATGAAAAAATGCTTTGGTTTGTTATAATGGCTCAAATATATAACATTATAACATATTAAACCACAAAATAATGTCTTTACTTTGCTAAAGTAATACTTTAAATATTATTTCATGGATAATAATGTAGGAAACGAAGAAGAAAAAGTACCTGTGGAATTCAGGGGCGACAAATAAACCTTCCAAGAAACAGGCTTATTTGGATTATATGCGTTCTCGTATGGGAGAGTCTTACGGTGAAGACGAAGACTCTGTTTATTCTGACATGCTTGATTATCGGCAAAAGAATGACGAATCACAGGAGCGCATGACCGAAATACTTTCAAAAGACCCGCGCCTTGCACAAGTCCTTTCGGACATGGCTGGCGGCAAAAGGGGGCAACTTCGGCTCTTGTACGATATTTCGGAAAGGATATTTTGGGAGCAGAAGAAGGTTCGGACGAGTGGAATGATTTGCAGAATGCCGAGAAAGAGCGCATGGAAGAATTGGAATCCATGCGTAAAAAGCAAAGAGGAATACGATGTAAATATTGAAGCGAGTTTACCGGTTCTGGATGAATTTGCCACATCCAGAAAAATCGATATCGATGAATTTCTTGACAGTGCCTACAGCCGGATACTTGAGCCCATTTTCAAAGGAAACTACACTACCGAACTGTTGGAAATGTTGTACAATGCCATGAATTATAAGACAGACATTGAAGAATCTTTTCAGTCTGGTGTTGTTGCAGGGAGAAATCAAAAAAGATTGACAGGATGAGAAAGGATAATGCCGGTGACGGATTGCCAAGATTAGGGGCAAGCACCGCTTCAACGGTTAAACGTGCCGAAAAAAAAGCCTTCTTACAAGTCGAGCGTATGGAATGATTAATCAATTTTTAATAAGTAAAGCGATGGGAAAATTTGTAAATTATGTGAGAAACGAAAAGGGATTTATTTTATCCTTGGTGTTAATGATTCTTGGGATTGCGTTTGGAGATGCATCTGTCCTTATGGCTGAAGGGGTGACTGTTGCTCCGCCAGCACCAGAAGGGGGTACGGCTGCGGAAGGCCATGAGGGTTTGCAAACACAGTTAGGAGGGCAGGATGCTTCTGTGACCACTTTGGAAAGAGGTGGTGAAACGGGCGATATCATAGCTGAAGACATAGACGAGGATATTGCGAAATTCCGTCCTGATTTTTTCCCGATTGACACGGTTGCCCGAAAAGCGGCAAAGAAAAAAGAGAAAAACGAATTATGTTGTTAAGCATTATAATATCGATGCTTCCCGTATCACTTGTATCACGAACGCTGAACATACGGAGTCTGCAAGTAAAAACGTGTAGCATTGCCTATTGATGCAGCGGACGGCAGTGTGTTTAACGTATATGACACAATCAACGTTCGTGGAGTGGACGGTTATGCAAGCGACGGTTCGACGGTCACTCCCGGTGTGGATCTGATGCTTTATGTTGTGGCACTGGATGCTTCGTCGGGGCTTCCAGTAGTTGTAGCCATTAATGGGAAAAAAGCAAAACCCGGCAGACGTGGAATGTTATGTTCCTTCTATTCCGGAGGGCACGGCCTTGTATTGTATGGCCAAGGCCGGCAGCGAAAGCCAGTTGTTCTGTCCTCCGACCAATCAGGCGCCTACGCCTCGCGAAGTCTATATGCAGCGGAAGATGTCCAACACCAAGTTTACCGAATATTTTGAGAATGTAAAAAGAAAAAGGTGGCCTGGGATAAGGAAGATGTGATGGAAAATGACCTTTGGGAATTCCGTCGCAAATGCGAAGTGTCCTATTTGCTGGGTATCAAGGGTAAGATCGCGATCAAGGATGCGCAATATCCGAATCGTGGAATTGAAAACGTGTATTTTCAGGAGGGTATCATGTGGTCCATCAAGAAACACTATGAATATACGAAAGGTAAGTTCAGCTTTGCGGATTTTATCGGTATTACCAAAATGAACTTTACCGGTAACAACGGAAGCAAAGGAAGCCTTTGTAGGTGTCGGCAAGGATTTGTTGGAAGATATGATGAAAGTCGATTACACGTTGACGAAAGATATTAACGTGAAATCCAGAGAGAAATGGGGTATCAAATTCCAAGCCTTCGAAAGCTCTTTCGGAACGATGAATGTTGTCCATTTGCCTATTCTGGACGAAGTCGGTTTGTCGGAGATCGGTATTTGTCTTGATCTTGATATGTTGGTTCTCTACAAAATGGAGGAGGAGCGACGGAATATCAATATGGAAACGCAGGGCGAAGCTGCTGAACGCAATGTTACGATTCAGACAGACTGTTTAACGTTGAAAGGATACAGTCATCTGCTGATCAAGCCGAACACGTCCGGTTTCAATGATGCGGAACCAGATCTTGTAAAGGCAAAAACAAATGATGGTGCGACTTTGCCAAGTGAGGGAAATAAGGAAGGCGCTATCCTGTACTTGAAGAAGGATGTCGCATCGACTGGAACCAACGATGAGCTGAAGGCCGGTATGTTGGCTCAGTGGAATGGGACAAAATGGGTAAAGTATGATGGAGATGTCTATATCGGAGCCTGATAATTAATGTTTAATTAGAAAAGGGGATTCTGCATTTTTAGATTCTCCCTTTTTAGATAGAGATAAGGTTATGTATAAGAAAATATATGGTACATCGTCTGCCGAACTTTCGACGATTATTAATGTAGGTGGTATTCCAAGACGTATTGAATTTACAGGAGGTGTTCCATCTGGGGTATCACGGGTATCTGCGAGATTTGTAACTTCTGACAAACGGTTGCAAGATGCAATAGAGTCAGACCCAAGGTATGGTGAGCTTTTTCTTTCTTGAAGTAATTTCGCCTATGCAGTTTAAAGAGAGAGTAGCAAGCAACAGTAAGGTAAAAGAGTATAATGACATTACGCGTGTTCAGGATGCTATAAACGTGTTAGTCACCAAGCATGGTGTCCAGTTAGATTCTCTGAAGAGTAAACAGGATGTAAAAGAAGCGGCCAAGAAAAAAGAGTGTATCATTCCCTAATATGAGATAATCATGACAAAGCAGGGTATAATAGATAAAACCAGAGCGATAAGGAATGAGATAGGTTAGGAAGAAAATCTCTCATTGTTATCAGAAGATACAGTAAAGCTGGCAGAGTATATAGAATCTGTTATACCTGATGCTATAAATCTCATAGCACAGGATGAAAATGTCTCTATTGCTTTGTTGAACACCGGAAATATGACATCTGGCGGAACAAGTAGTGAAGGTTGTACGGTAATTCCTTTACCGCAAGATTTTTTACGTTTTGTGTCTCTACGTCTTTCGGGATGGAAAAGAGAGGTTCAGAGAATTTCTCCATTTGGAAGTGAAGACTATAAGATCCAACACAATGCCGTTACCCGAAGTGGTGTAAATAAACCTTCATGCGTTTTTGCTCATAATAGGACAGGGCTGTGTATAGAATGTTTTCCATCCGGTGAATTACAATATTTCAATTATGTAAAAAGCATGACGGACTCATCTGATGATAGTCTTTCGAATTACGGTGAATCATTAATGCCCGCGATTTGTTACGCTTGTGCTTATTTGGTATATAATATATTCGAGATGCCTAATGTCGCTGAGCAAATGTTGAAAATAGCAGTTCAAGTCCTTCCGAAAATACAATGAGATATCAGTTAGACGAAGATAAGGGTGATTTGTTGTATGAGGTTGAAAATGATAATCTTATACTTAAAATTAAGCCAGAAGTAATCGCGAGTATCGGTACTCCGGGGACTGGTGGTAGTGGTATTTATCATATAAAGCTGAACGATGATATCCGGCCATCGGATACGAATGCTTTTACGGCACTTCGGGCACTGAAGGAGATAGAAGACGCTATACGTGGTGCCATTATAGAAATGGATGGCATGTTTATCCGTAAAGATATAGACGATTACGCATTAGGAAACATCCGATTTCATGAAAGTATCGGTTCACCTGACTTTTTGACCGGTATTGAAGGGGGAAATGGTTGGAAAATTACGGCTGATGGTGGTATTGAAGGTGAATCGGCTGTGATCCGTTCGGATGCAATTATAGGTAACTCCATAGGCAGCCGTGATTTTGCTTCCGGTATGTTCGGTTATGGCTGGCGTATTGATTCGCCTACAGCTTCCGGTACGGTGGACAACTGGACGGTGCGGAAGACATTTAAAGTCTACGAGCTGGTTTATTCCCAAGTGTTGGGGCTGAACGGTTCCCATATCGTGTCAGATTTTAACAAAATAAAGACGGTCACTCCGCTCGGAACACGTCGTTATCGCTGTGAGATGGACGATATGGGGGCGAAATGTTCATGAATCTTCGGGATGGTGACCTTGTTCGTATCCAGCAACGGGACGGGAAAGGTGGAATCCGTTACTTGTTTGCCGAAGTGGAAAACGTGACATCGGAGAGGTTCGACCTTAAAGTGATCGAGGGCGGGAGCGTGCCAAAGGCAGGTGACGTGGCGTTCCGTATGGGTAACCTTGAGGAGAAGAATCGCCAGGGGCTTATCTATTTGACTTCTTCCGACGATTATGCTCCTTATATAGATGTGCTCGATGAAGTAACCAGTCCGCAACTCATAGCCGACAATACGAAGGTCCGCATCGGGAATCTGGGGGGCTGACGGTCAACGGGCGTACCCCTTACAGGGCATGGCATCTATATTAATGGTGGTATCTTTCAGCATAGCACCTATTACCTGGAAGACGGAAGCACCATTGAGCAGACATTCGAAGTGATGGAAGGCAAGCTCCGTAGCGAGATAGAGGGTGTACGAAATGATATATCTGGGGAAAAGGGGAATATCCTCCGGAACCCTTCGTTTGCGTCCAACACCTATTATTGGGATACGAAGAGCCTGGTGCATTACATCCCAGTCAAAGATGGATGGCTTTGGCTGCCGTCCTCTTTCTATGTGGATAAAGAAACGTATGTTGGTATGTACCGTGACGGAAACCGTCGTGTCTTGAGGATTCTGAACAGTAGTGTCGGTCAGGCAAACGACCTAATGGATATCCCGATGCATTCCAATCCGAGCGAGGATGGAAAATACACCTATTCTTTCTCTTTCCATTACCGGGTATTAAGGGCAGGTACATTGCGTGCCGGGGTGTCCGGATCGGAACTTTACAAAGAAGAAAGTTTGCCTCCTTCGGGCGGTTATACCCTTTATTACCATACCGGTATGTGGGATGAGAAAGGTGATTTCGACATTGCTTTTACAGGAGAAATACTGATATACGGCGTGACGCTCCGTAACGATAGTGCGGCTGACGCGTTCCTCTACCTTGTCACCGGCATAGAGCAGAGCGAGGAGCGGATCAAGCTATGGGCCACGAAACAGATCAAGGATTCCGAAGGATTGATCACGAGCCGCTATGACAGCCAGCTTAGTATCATGGCGGACGATATCAATGCCCGTGTGACCTATTCAGAATACCAAAACGGGACTAACAGTCTTAAACAACAACTGCAAAGCCAGATCGACATCCAGGCGGATAGTATTGAGGCGGTAACGACTGACGTGAACAATTTGGACCGATATGTAAAGACCTCTGGTTTCATCACCAAGTCGGGATTCGCTTCGCTTTTTGCGGAAGAAGTTAACGATAGGGGCTGGTGACTCAGGCTTATGTTTCCACATATGTAGGCAAGCAGTTAAGCACGGTCGCAATAGGTGCAGACCAGATACATTTGGAAGGTTATACTACTGTTAATAGTGGCTTCAGCATAGACGGATCTGGGAATATGACTGCCAAAAACGGGACGTTTAGCGGGACAATTACGGCGAACGGTGGCCAGATTGGCCTTTTCAAGATAATAAATAATCGTCTTGTATGGGAAGGTTTGGATTATTTCGGGGATAAATCCGCACTATAAAAATGGGTTATGGTAATAATAATGACGGATTGGTTGATGTCGCATTTGGAGCGTCCACACAAGGCCGTTTTGGAGTGAAAGCGATAGGACGTGCTCCCGGTTCAGCAGCGATTTATGGTTCTAGCAAACAATCTCCTTCTTACCCATCCGGAGACACTGTTTGGGCTGCTTGGTTTGATGGCTATATCTATTCAGATGGATATTTCACCAAGAGTCCGAAAGGGAATGTGAGAGGGGGCTTAAAAGGGGCTTATAGAATAGATAACAGCGATACTTGGTTTGTATTTGACAATGGCATAGCCGTTGCTTGTACAAAGCCACGTTCGGTTGATTTTAATACAGATAATTTTTAATCTCAAAAAATAGAAATTTATGAAACTGAATTTGCATGTGCCGTTCAAAGCTTGGAACGGGGAAGAGATAAAAGAAAGAAAAGGCGAGGAAGAAAAGCCAAGATGATAGATGAAACGGTAAGCCTGCTTCTTTTCAGCGGGGATTTTATCCGTCCGTCGTCGGATGCCGAGATGGTCGCGAAACAGAAGCTTGCCTCCTATGAATTGTATTGCAAGATATCCAAGGCAAAAGGCGTAGTGGAGCTGACGGCCGAGGAAGCAGCTTTGGTTAAGCAGGCCGCTGCGGTGCTCAATCCGGGGGGATATGGACAGATTGTAGAACTGATAGAAAAAAAGTAGGCATATGGAAACACAGGTATTGACATCAAACGGAACAGTCCAATCCGGTAATGTGTCGGCCGAATATATGGCAACCCATGACCTCTCGGAAAACAAACATTCGTTTGTCTCTTACATAAAGAAGGACGACAAACAGGTAGGGTATATGAACTACTCGGAAGGAAAACGTCTGACCTTGTCGCTTTCTGATCCGGATGCATTGACGGGTGAAGAACAAAAAGTATTGTTGCTATTCTGATAGAGAAGCTCCAGGAAAAGAAGCAAATGACGGTACAGGTTTCGGATGCGGAATGAACTTTAAATAAAAAATGGAACACGTATGGCAGTAGGCGATATAATTACATCGGACGGTAAGACACTCACGATAGAAGACTTACGAAAGATCGCGGTCGAGGTCGAAAAGCTCATATCGAGCAATTCGAAGGATCCAGGCGAATGGGAGGAAGTAAAGAGCCTTTCCGGTATAACGTCACTTCCGTCCTGCAATCCCTGGGAGCAAGTTACAAGCTGGTCCGCGTAGCCGTTGAGATATTGAAAGGTGTGGACGGTCATGATGTCGAGTTCAGGTCGATGCGGACCGAACGGCCATCCAGTGGCGTAAGGTGAGTGTTTCCGGTGGCGAACCGTCCGAATGGAAGACGTTGATACAATTGTCCTATTTGAAAGGTGACGCGGGCGAAACCCCGGAGTTTCGCAAAGGTGACACCGGTTTGGAGTGGAAATATAAGAGCGAGGAAGATACGTCCTGGCGGTCGTTAATTGCCATTGATGATCTTCGCTGGCACTTTACGGACTTGACGAAAGACCAGATTGCAGAGCTTTGGCATGAATTGCCGGATGATGTACTGACCGAGTTCAGGCTCCGGCACTGGAAGCTGCCGAAGTTGCCAATGCCGGGGCGGACCGGGCCAATGCGGCCGCCGAGGCTACCGAACAAACGAACGTGGAAGTCTGTGAACAGGAGGCGGAGCGAATCAAGGCGGAAGCAGCACGTATAGAAGCGGAGATCGAAAGGGTTGCTGCTGAGCAGGAACGTTCCACTTCCGAGATTGCCCGTAAGGATTCCGAGACGAAACGGACCGAGGCGGAAGCTCTTCGCGGAAGCAATGAATCAGAGCGACAAACTGCCGAAACAGAACGCAAGGAATCGGAAACGGTCCGTAAGGAAGCTGAAACCATACGCAAAACAAGTGAGTGAGCGAAATACATCTGAAAACTTGCGCAAGGAAGCCGAAACAGCAAGGATAGAATCTGAATCGTCTCGCGTTCAGGTAGAAGCCAGTCGGGTAAGGGCGGAACAGACAAGAACGGAAACAGAAGTTGAAAGGACGAAGGCCGAGAGCATACGCAAAGAGTCGGAATCAGTCCGTGTCGAGGCTGAATCGCTTCGTACTTTATCCGAAGAGCAACGTATCAAGGCCGAAGCCGTACGGGAAGCGGCTGAAATAGTCCGTGGAGTATCAGAAGAAGAGCGGGAAGCGGCGGAAGTGGTTCGCCAGAACCAGGAGGAAATTCGTCAAAGTCAAGAAACCAAACGGGAAACAAGTACAGAGATTTCTATTCAAAAAGCCAATGAGGCAGCTGATCAGGGCCAACACTGCCGCCGAGGCTGCAGAAGGGATCGTTTCCGGTATTCGCCCTGATTGGCTCTCAGGAAAGGAATCGCCCAATTATATCAAGAACAAACCGGAGATCCCGACGTTGGAGGCTATCCCGGACGAAAATACATTGAGCTATGTCAATACCGACGGTACAACCATCAATTTTCGTATCGGTGATGATGTGCGTGTAGCGGAAGATGGCGAATATGTATTCTACCGGCTTTATGATCTTGCCGGGGAAAAGCTTCGTGGCAGGAATCCGGCAGCGGTACAGCCTTGCCCGGTAATGTTTATCTGACAGGAGCCAATTATTACAATGAATCAGTACGAACGATAAAACAAGGATATTTAAGCAATGAGTAAGAAAGGTGCATTTATTTATCAACAGATCGAACAGACGACCGCCGAATGGGCAAGCGATACGACGGTCTATCCGGCATCGGTATGGCTCTTCGAACGATTGGAGAATGGCAAGTTCAGCATGAAGCTATCCGACGGAGTGCATACGTTTGCAGATCTTCCGGCTGTTTTGCAGGATATACAGGTCAGTGTCAAAACCAATAACGAAACGACATATATTCTCCAGATAACGACCGCTGCCGGCACATTTGATACACCGAATCTTAAAGGTGCAAAAGGGGATAAAGGGGACAAAGGAGAAACAGGCGCTAAAGGAGAAACCGGGGCAAAAGGTGAACAGGGCATACAGGGTGTCCCTGGTCCTCAAGGTGAACAGGGCATACAAGGTTTGCAAGGAGAAACAGGCGCACAGGGTCCAAAGGGCGATCGAGGCGAACAGGGCCCGCAGGGGATACAGGGCGAGAAAGGCGAAACGGGTGAACAGGCGAACAGGGTCTTCAGGGCATACAAGGCTTGCCCGGCAAGGATGGGGCAATCACTGTAGATGCTCCATCTGATACATCTACGTATATGGCAGGAAAGCCGGTGGATGGGTCAAAGTCGTTGAAGCTGTAACGGGAAAGGGCTATCAACCAATGACTACAGCAATGAAGAGAAAACGAAGGTATCGGACTCTTTGAGGCTGAAAGAGTATGTCGATGTCGGTACCTTAAAGTCGCTTCCTTCATCACCGTATAACTTGCGTTTTACCTATTCGAGTACATCTGTGCAGGCGATCAACTTTGCGAATATAGGAAGTGTACCGGAGATGCAGGAATTTTATCTGTCCATTAAGAACAACACCGGATCAACGATTAACCAACCGATCCCGAACGGCTCGGGCTGGCAATCGGAGGAAACAAGCGTTGAACTGCCAGCTGGTAAAGCCACAGGGGTATCGCTGAAAAAAGAACATGGGATAATTGTCGTGAGAGTATAATGAAAGGAGGTGAGAGATGAAGAGAAGGGTGATGATAGGAAAAAGAGAGAATTGGTAGAAGTTGTGGAAGAGTTAAAATCATCCGGTACATGGATGGTGCCAGCTGGTTGTAAATTTGTTGATGTATTCATTGTTGGTGGCGGTGGCTCTGGTGCATCGTCAGGCCCTGAAAGAGGTGGTGGAGGGGCGGATCAGGGGTATGTTAAAACATATCTTGATGTGCCTGTTACTCCAGAAAGTGTTGTTAGCTATTCAATGGGGAAAGGGGAGATCGTGTAGTTTCGATGTCTGCCAAGTGATGATCAGAAGAATGGTCTTCCAGGGTCAGAGTCCTGGTTTAAATCTAATTCAATAAAAGCTCTTGGCGGAAATGGAGGTCGATAGCATCACCGCTCGAGTGTTGGTATATGGCACTGACACCAGAACCACAGCCGACACCGGAAGAACTGCTCTGGCGTGCCCGTGATGCCAAACGGCAGGAAATCTACGACAAAGACATCCATCATTATTATATTGATGAACAGGACGCATATGTCTCGAACACCCTGCAAGTGAAGGATAAGTGTGGCCGGCAGGAAGAAGTCGAAGTAGGCGGTCATCTGTACGCCTCGAATATCTTAACGGTTGCTCTTGACGAAATAGCGGACTATTCGGAACAATGCGGCAAGGTGACAGACGGCTTGCTATCCCGTATCGATGCCGCCCAAACAGCCGGGGAGGTCGAAGCTATCGTGGTGGAAGGCTATCCTGAAATGATCCATACAACAACGGCAGCCTTGCAAACTAAAGCAGATAAGGCAATCGCTAAATCCCCCGGAAGCGCAGGCAGTGACCTTTGCCCGTGCGATGATGAACAGCGTGTCTCTCACAGCCAGCCAAGCGTTGGAGATGCAGGTCTTATTCCCCATTTGGGGTGAGAAAGATGCGGAGTTTGGCAAGGAAGTTGAAATAGGCTTCCGGCTTCGAGTAGTGGAAGGAGAAAGCGACACTTTGTTTG